>WLWD01000356.1_pt1 | contig 75073 bp, 44 predicted proteins | sample 6712731 | NCBI WGS metagenome assembly WLWD01 (sample SAMN12718690, study PRJNA576275) | sponge metagenome | isolation source: marine sponge | host: Mycale hentscheli | place: New Zealand: South Island, Marlborough, Capsize Point | collected 2014-11-01
TCTTTTGCGGGTGCAGTTCAAACTTGAAAACTTAAGGGACTTCCATTTCTATTCGAGTTAGTGGCGGTGGTAAGTCAATGCGCTCTTTGTCATGGTTATAAGCCGTACGCACAGTATTTACCTGAAAATACATTGTCCACTAGACTACTGCGAAGGTGAGTCTAGCTGTGTCAAAGCATTGTGTGTTACAACCACTACTTAGCTAAAGAATATCACAAAGAAAACTTTTAAATAACGTGTATTGTTTTGTTGTTGTTGTTTTTTCCTTCAATTCAAGCAGTTGCAGAGAGTTGTTACTATGGCACTGAAATCCCTTTACCCTGTATGCTAAATTTAAAAACTTGACCTTATTTTCAGTAGCTTCAGTGTTAGAAGTCAATAAAAATAGTATAGTCTTTAGGCTCGCTCGCCATTTGTGCTCAAGCACACCACTAGTGGATAATGCAAAATCGGGTATATGTTATTATGTATGGATGGTACGCGCGGGGAACTTTTTTCTCCAAAAAACACGGCTTTTTAGGCTTGACCACAGTTTATTCTGAAACTACAGCATTAAGCTAGCCTTACTTTATACTTAAGCTCCGAAGTGTGAGAAAATTCCGGCAAAAATGCTTGCTTTTCAAGAAACAAAAAGTTGATTCGACCGGTTACTATGGCATTGAAGACCCTTTTCCAGACTTAGTTTCAAAACTTTGTCGTTTTAGGGGGATACGGAGTGCCGATTGTTGGTTGTCAAGAGCCATTGGTAGTCTGAATGCCGTAGTATTAATGCTAAGAAAGCTACTACTACTCGAGGAAAGCTGAGGTAAGTACGTAGTTCCATATTTGTTAGCTAAATATGCAAAAATAACTCTGGCCTTTCTTTTTTGTAGCTAAGAGCTTGTTGTCAACAGTGACTGGTAAATTCAATAGTCAGAATGGCTTCAATTTATACTATGGAAGTTAGCACTGCTCGGTAAGAAAGTAATTTTGTATTTGTGTGCTAAAATTGATGGTCTTATGTTTTTGTAGATGAGAGCTTGTTGTCAAGAATTCACGGTAATTCAGATAGTCAAAGTAACTTAAATTTAATACTACAGAAGTTATCAATACTCAGAAAATTGAGGTAAGTAGTAATTTGTAGGCTTAATAACACTGATTTTTTGTTTATTGTAGCTGAAAGAGTTACTGGTAATTGAGATTATCAGAATGGCAGATGTTTAATACTACAAAAGTTAACAAATCAGGTAAGAGAGTGATTTTGTATTTGTTTGCTGAAATAAAAGGTCATAACTGCTATTATAGTGTTTGCATGAACTAAGCTAAAACATAGTAACAATACTTAGTTTTAAGTTACCTAACTATCAGGCTCGCTCGCCATTTGTGCTCAAGCACAACACTAATTTATATATGTTTGGACGTACATATGTAATTATTATTTGTGTGTGTGTGTGTGTGCGTGTGTGTGTGTTAATGTTTTTTCTTTTTGTCAGGCTGTAACGATTACAATGAAGTGATTTCAAGAAATGAATGAAGACTATCTCTAAGTACAAGTGATATTTGTACGTCATGTCTATCGAACATTCCGTTTTTGTTTTTTCTTTTTGTGATTATTTTACTGTTGTTGGATTGTGATTATTGTATGTCTGTATTAAATGAATTGAAAAAATAAAGGAAGTCATATGATCAGCTGGTAGTGTAGAACCTAGTATTCCTGTCTGCTTATTATTCTGCTGCTAAATGGACATTTATCTGGGATACGGAGCTGATAGCAACAGAATAAACCTCATTACTGGGGACAGGTATTGGTATAGTCAGATTTTGATCAATGACATGCAGTCAACAGCAGTGTTATTGTTCCTTAGCTGTTCTAAACAATACTTACACTGGCTATGCTACATGTATGCATACAGATCAAGCCATCTCAATTCAGATTCATAGACAATTGTCTAGTGCACACTACCCGTAGTTTTTAGATACATTAGCAACTTATTTCTCAAAAGTCAGTTTAGCCCAGATCACAGGTGGAGGCCTTGGTCGCTATGCAACTGGTCCTGTGGAGGTGTGTGGATGGTGCAGATCACAGGTGGACGTCTTGGTCGCCATGCAACTGGTACTTCGGAGGTGTGTGGATGGTGCAGGTCACAGGTGGAGGTCTTGGTCACTGTGCAATTAGTGTCATGCTGTAGGGTATGCAATGGATCCCCAGATACATCAGTAAATATGCATGAGGTGTGATATCCAAGACCTTGGGGATTAAATGTGTCCTTACATAGTAGAACATGTTCTTCCTTTATCACACTAACAAAACTTATTACATGGTGACCATGGGCTCCTCCTACGTAAGGTGGAGCCATAGTATGATCCCGAGTAAGTATCAATTCTTGCCATACTAATTGCACAGCAACTGTAGTCTCTCTATATATACCATTTTTCTTGTGTCTGAACTGATTGTTATGCAATTTGTATTTGAATATGTGCCATAGGTTAAAAAATAGGTGTAGGTTGTGATCCAATGTTAGTGTTGTGAGTGATGCAATGGGTCAGATATATGTGAAAGTCATGGGAGCTATGAAATTAATATAGTGAGATGTGCAACTGATCAACTGATAAACGTAGACTGCCATGTGCTGTATGTGTTAAATAAGGTTTATGTAGTTAGCAACCACTGTACATCCCACCACCACACTGAATGCATAGCAACTGCATGGCCTTCCTACCTATGGTTAATCCTGCAGCTCTCACTCTACTTACCACCTTTACCCACAAACTGGTAACCACTATTAATTTACTTATTTCCCGCAGCACTAGTTACCCTGCTTCTGTTTGGTTTCCCAGAGCTTGCAAATGGCTTCTTTCACCCGTGTGGCCTAGTGCGCCTGCGCCCACCTGGCATCCTTAACCGCACCCATAGAAGTTCCCGCCTGGGATTAACCCCGCCTAACTTGCAGTTAATCGGCCATAAATATACATTACAGCACGACTGTGTGCAATTGAATCTAATGCATCTATAAGTAGAGGCCATAGTCGCAATAGCATTCCCTCGATATGTAACGGGTTCTGATATTCTTTACTCCGATTTTACACTTGCCAAGTTAGTATACTGTGTTCACTATTGCTGCCTTTTACTTATTTAATAAACAAAACTGAATAAAAATAATAATATACATCAATTTATTAACAGGTCCTCAATCATACCACAACAGAACCAAGCAAGCTTACTGCTAACCTTACTGCTAACATACACCCATTTTAAACATCGATTTTCTGCAAAAAATTGTAGTATGTCACGTTACCTAGTCTACTAGATCATATGAGTGTGAATGAAATGAAACCAATAAAATGACAACTAGTACAGCTAGTTAAGTAGTTAGTAGTTCAGTCTCATAGAAGATGTATATAGTAGAGTGACTGCAGAATACCCCAAGGCTCCCAGAGAACAGCTCATGGAAACAAACTCAAATGGTAGACGTATGACATTCCCGGCATCCCGGATGACCAGATCCGTTAATAAATTAGACTCCATCACAAGCAAAGGCCAACTTGGATTACTACCTACATATAATAATAATAATAATAATAATAATAATAATAATTAATAATAATAATAATTAACAACAACAATAATGTATAATAAAACTAAAAAAAAAACATCCTGAAAAATAAAAATGTGCGGTATTCGATTAAAATACCACAGCAGTGACAGGCAGACTGACAGAATTATTGAGGGACTGACTGACGACAGATTGACGACAGATTGACGACAGATTGATTAACGACAGAGATTAACTGACGACAGATTGATTGACGACAGATTGACTGACAACAGATTAACAGACGACAGATTGACTGATGACAGATTGACTGATGACAGATTGACTGACGACAGATTAAAAGATGACAGATTAACTGACGACAGATTAACTGACGACAGATTAACTGACGACAGATTGACTGACTGACGACAGATTGACAGACTGACTGATGACATATTGACTGATGACAGATTGACTGATGACAGATTGACTGACGACAGATTAACAGACGACAGATTAACAGACAACAGATTGACTGACAACAGATTGACTGATGACAGATTGACTGACTGATGACAGACTGACTGACTGACGACAGATTGACTGACGACAGATTAACGGACAACAGATTAACTGACGACAGATTGACTGACGACGGATTAACTGACAACAGATTGACTGACGACAGATTGACAGACTGACGACAGATTGACAGACTGACTCAACAGATTGACTGACGACAGATTGACAGACTGACGACAGATTGACAGACTGACTGACTGACGACAGATTAACTGACTACAGATTGACTGACGACAGATTAACAGACGACAGATTGACTGACGACAGATTGACTGACGACAGATTAACTGACGACAGATTGACTGACGACAGATTAACAGACGACAGATTGAATGCCGACTGATTGACTAACTGACTAACTTTTGTACTTTGACCCTCGTGTATTTTTGTGTTCGCTCCGTGTTCGACCCCGTCCCAAGCTTCACTAAACAGAATCCTCCAGTTTAGCGATCATTACCCGTATCGCCTTAGAAATTGAATTGTTTACCGGGTGCAGTTAAAACTCAAAAACTTATGGGAGCTCAATTTCTATTCGAGTTAGTGGCGGTTGTAAGTTAATACGCTGACGACTGAGCTGTAAGAATATAAAATCATGCATGTGCTGATCAGTGTGAAGTATACACTTTTAATTTGAATCAAAGTTATATAAATCAAACCAATTTGTGTGTGGTTAATATTACACACAGTGTCTCCCATTCCCAGTGAAAAATCACGCATGAAACCCTGCATGACGGTCCTTTATATTAGGCCATCAAACGGACAATACGATGTCCATTTCATTAATAAAGTAAGGAAAAAACAAACAAACAAATAAAAATAACAACAACAACAACAAAAAAAGACCAAAAACAAAAACAATAAAACAAAACATAAATCAACAACTAATTGTAGGTACAATTCAAGGAATTGAACTATCATGCATTGAGTTTAGGTCACTCACTAGATGGAAAGGACTCTGTGGCGTACACAGACAACCCGTCCACAGTCAAGCAATGGAGACTTTAAAGAGAGCTGATCAGCATGTTAGGCCCTGTAGACATGGTATGGCTCCCTGGACTACAGCTCCATCCCTGTAAGACATATATGCATGCATTTGTTGGTAGCAGAGCCAATCATGGGGAAAATTTCACAGCACATCACACAATTAAACAAGGCAATTAATAGGACATGTGCAGTTCTAATTAAGGCCCATCTATGTGGTACATAGTGGGTTGAGTGTAGCTAGCTTATGCTAAGAAAGGTTACTCCCAATGTAATGGCCAACATCAAATCATTGCGTTTCTGCTAGCCCTGTATGTGATGGTTATATTGCCCGATATAATGCATATTTAGGAAAGACACCAGAGGAGTTGGGTCAAATACTTTAAAAGTATTTAATTGCAATTGCAAATATAGCTCCTTAGCAAATACAGATACTTCATAGAAGTTATACTTGTACAACTGAAGAAGACACTATGTATGTACGTGTAGTGTGAAATCAAGTTCATGATAACAAATGATAGAAGAGACTATTATAGTTCATCCCAGTAGGTGAGACTTGTAAATTATATTACATTAGCTTGTTAGAACTTGCACAGACATTGTCACTTCCAGGATGACAAATACTGAGCTAGGATACATGGAGGCACACAGCAAGCCTTCTCTACTAGCTGCCACCACTGTTTTTTTTTCCCAGAGGATACATCTGAAACATGGAAAAAAATTTATGAAGGTGAATGCATTATAGCCAGCTAAAATGATCTTGGGCCAACCAGAGCTTATTATATGAATAAAGACTGTAGAAATTGTTTGGTTATCTAGACCATGGTTCAACCACTTTCAAAGCAAGCAAATGTGGAAAGGGTTAACGGCTGGTATAGTAATATGCCCACACTAAATCAACTCTATTGATTATTATTATTCAGCGAAGCGAGCAAAGCTGTATACTAACGAGTTAGGATATATATCTATGTCTTCATTTCAAATTTGCATAGGCATAAGTGGATCCTTTTTGTAACCTCAGGCATATGTGTACCCTTTTCTGCTCAGGCACCTGTGCACACTATGAAGTACCATGGTAATCTTCATCAACATTTTACTAAGGATATTTCTTGAACCCGATAAAAATGATAAGTAAAAAAAGAAACAGCAAGGGAGGCTAAAAATGCCAAAACAGCCTAAGAATGAGAAGAGGGGAAAAAAAAGCAAAAAAGCCAAAAAAAAAAGCTGCAGTGACAGCCACAGATATGGGGAGAAACATTTTTCTCTACATTTCACAAACACTTCCGTTACTGAATATTATGAAGAATCATTTGATCCTGATGCTCTCCTGTGCAGTGTAAGAAAATTAATTAAATTAATCCTGCTTCTCTGCCTCTCTTATACCCATTATGGTTAGCTACTGTAGATGAACAATTTCCCAGTTCAGCGACCCAGTGTTCAGTTTTTATAGTATAATAGGTTAATAAGGCACTTCATGGAACTCCAAGCTGTTGAGTCCTGACAGTTTAATGATTTTCGTGTGCACTCTGCAATTGACAATTGCAAATTCTAGAGTTGCACCGATAGAAGATTTTACCGAAAACCAATATTGTATCTAGAATTGAGGCCGATACTGACAACAGATAGATAATTTATTTTATTGAGTTTTGAGATTTGAAAGTGGGTTGTGGTTTGTTGAACAATTTCAAATTTTCAAAAAAATTTAATTTTTTTTTACCAGAATGTACCACTAGGACCAGATGTGTATGCAGTCACTGACTCGATTGTGAAGAGGGATTGTGAAGAGGACACAGATGAGGCAACAGGAGCAGAGTCTTCCATTGATGAAGGAGAAGATGCCGGACCTGGCGAAGTACACTCGGAGCCCCACCCCCCCTCCCTCCCAAACAAAAATCCTGTATGAAACCGCATACAATACATCATAAAGTTGCAATTATATAGGATCATGAATAATTTGTTGTTTGTATTACAAATATCTTTGTTGTTTGTGTTTTTGTGTATATGAAATTGTTTTGTAGTGGAGCTCCGATGTCCGATGGCATATGTTCCTTGTGGACACTCATAGTTGTCTCCTACATGATCACAATCAGCACCAAACACAGCAAACAACATATTTTATTGTTGAACTAATAAATAATATTGGTATAAAGTACATCAAACAATATTATTTCTATTTATTTTTATTTTTTATTGATGGGAAAAGTGGAATTTTTTGGGAAAAAAATTTTTTTTTTAAAAAGTAATAGTAGAGGGCCTAAATATTATTCAATTTTCTCAATCAAAAAATGAGGGAAATCCCAAACTCTTGATCTATTTAGTGATATATGGTTGCTATGGGGTTTTCCCAGCCAGTATCCAGTAAAAAAAATAAAACGGTAATGCTCTATTCCGCGGTAGAAGATTAGATTTTTCCGCGCGCGTCCAAACAATTCGGGAACGAGAGGGTTAACTTAGCAATGGTACATACTTCAGTCTATGTTGGAGAAGTCTTATTAGCTAATGAGAGCATGCTCCTACCTTCTGTACACAACCTATTCTTTGAAAAGTTCAAAAAATATATGACAATGTGCAACAGTAGTTCAGATGAGCCACTGGTTACAGCTCGGTGGGTACTGAGCAATTTAATTGCCACTTACAAGCATCACCTCAGCACAGTCTGCAAAATTAAGAAACAAGGAACAATATTGTACCGAACAGGTTGTGATTTACTTACAACTTTGAGCAAAGCATATAATAAGTCCAAGTCTAATTCTAAGGTACAGAGTGAGTCAGTACCATGTGCTAGTCAAAGCATGGATGGTACAGTGGAAAAAATAAATATTGCTTTGAGAGAACAAATCAAGACATACATTGACAAAATTAAAGCGTTACCTTTTCGCTTTGACCAACTTGATATTAATGCCCTTATATCCGAGTTAGATCCAAGTATTTGGTCTTTCATCCAATAACATCACCATGTCTACTTCTGAATGCAGAGGTACCAGCAAGTGCATTGGCAACTTAATACATGTTAAAAAAATAAGACATTTTTTTTGTTTGTGTATGATGATGTACATCACTGATGACAGGTGCTACTCTCCAATGCATGGCCTCATAACAGATGTTATTGATAGCTATGGAGGAACTTATACACTGATACGAACCCTCAATAGACTTAGTATATGTAGCTCTATGGACACTCTATCGAGAATTATCCAGTATAGAGTTAGGGAGAGACAGAAAGTTGGACCAGAACATGAGCTATCTGATAAAGCCTTAATAATTATTTCAGCTGATAACATTGATTTTTTGCACAGTTTTTCTAGAGTATATTGTGGAGAAAAGAAGAAATCATTTCATGGTACTACAATACAAGCTGTACAGTCAATTCCAAGTTTAAAGTCTCTAAATGTAACCCAAATTGCTGGCCAAAAAAGACCAAAATTATCACCTTATCCATCCCCTAACAACAGCTTTATAAAATAATGGGTCTCCTTGAATTTACTACATGCCTGAATAGCTGCAACAGAATACCCTGACACTTTTGCTAGCTCTTTCAGACCAGCATCAAAATATGGCTTCATTAAAGCAATTTGAAAATTTTTAAGCAAGTACCAATCCCCTGGTAGTGGTAGTAACCAATCATGCTCGTGCCCATACTCAAATTTTATAGCTTGCAATACTTCATATAGTTTTGCATCTCCTTCAACAAGTAGAAAGAATAGACTTTTTTTTGATAAAAGCACAGTATAAATCTTGTAAGACAAACATAAGTGTGTCCTTATCATCAGCAACAGCGTCAAGGGCCTTATAATAGACTACATTGGATTTCTCTGTTGATAATGGTTGTACAATACTTAAATATTGAAACACGTCACACAAATGTTTTTCATCTTTCTCTAAAGCACTGTTATAAACATTTTTTTGGGAGTTGATAGATGTGTAGATATTTATTCAACTTATCGAGTTCATACTTGCTCAGTATTAGAGATTTTGAATATTTCTCCTGTAAGATTACTCCGTGTATGTTCGTTTGAGAGATTGCTTTGGGTAGATATATTTCCTGTTATTTCCTTTGTTATTGAGCTGCTTTGAAATTCTAATCCAGATCGTGCTCTTCTTGTGACTTTTGATACTGGACAGTTAAGTAGAAGTGTGGGAAGCGATTTACCAAACTATGGTGACAAATTTTTTTGAACATTCTGAAAGTGGAAACGAGCCTTCCACTTTTACTCACACAGAATTGATAGCTTTAGTGTCTGACACTATCACCCAGACATGCTGTGATGGAAATATAGAGAATAAGATTACAGAAGTACTACAATCTCTACAAGAATCCAAGGAAATCATACTATTTATGGAATTCATACAGAAGTGTGCAAACACCAATGCAACCTGGAAGTTTTGGACACAATTTGTATTTGAAGATGCCTTTGCATACATCAACCTTTACATTGCTTTGAGAAGCAGAAACTGGGAGTTACGGTTAGCCTGCTTGAAGTTGATGGCACCTATCTTTTCTGCCTATGAACATTTCACTTGTAAAAAAATTATCGCACAACATTTAGCAGATGTACTCGCATATCCATCTAGTATTGTGGAGCAGTTGAAAAAGGTATGTTTTAGTGTCAGTCTTTCTGGACGTCCATGGCATTCAGTTGCCATAGATGAAGCTCATGAAATGGCTATAAATAAAGATTGTAAAACTTCAATTGTACGACCAACAGAGGACTATATAAATCGAATTGCTACATACATGCCATTTCGAGCAAAATGTTTTGACAATTTAAAAACGCAGTTATTTCCTGTCTAGAAAATCCACAATGCCATAAGAAAGCATCACAAGAACAACAATGTGACCTGCTGGCATTTCGTGACATTGGGCAAAGTGAATTTGACAAATATATAGACTATTACATTCTCCGAAAATCTAGCACAAGTATCACAGTGAAAGAGAAAATTATCCACATTTGGTGAAGTAAAAATAAACAAAAGAAGGTTCAGTCAGTTGCAGAAAGATATGAAGTTGGTCAAAACATGTATGCAAAATAAATTACTATAGTCAAAAAAATCAAAGCAACCTGTATCATCAGTAGTTGACCAGTACATTCCATTGCCGTTAGCAATATCTGACAACAATGGACTCCCACGAATTCGTGGGAGTCCATTGTTGTCAGATATTGCTAAGGATCAGAAATGCTATACAACCACGACTCTCGAAACCCGATACAAGTGTTCAAGTCCCTCTATATTTTTTAACTCCCTTCCGCTAGGGTGGAAGCCAGAATGCTGCACTTTGGAAGGTATGGTTATGATAAATACAACCCCTACCGGGAGTCACACGACTTTTGAAGATTATGGCAATTTTCTTATCAGGAGATTTATTATACTACAGTGGGTTTAAGGTGCCAGAGGTTCATATAATCTTTGACAACCCTGGTCGTCTTGGTGAAACTCCCAAATACTTTGAAAGGTATCGTAGAGATTGTACAGCTCAAGTTAAGACGGGCCACCTTTATGATGAAGTAAATGGAAATACTATAATTCCAAAACCTTGGAAGGCAAATTTCATAAATTTGCAGAAATTGCAAAAGAAGTTTAGTTATTTTTATCACTAAACACTTACTCAAGTTTGCTTCAGAGTTCATGCATGATGGGCAGATGTTGGTTCTAGCTGGAGGCTTTGATGGTGACATCGAAGACACTGCCTGGACAAACCAAGGTAAAATCAACAAGTTCAAGTGACAGTAGTAGTGAAGTATTAGTGGAACCTAACCCAAACTTAAGGTGTGTTGCAGAAGAGACCGACACAAGACTTTGGTTACATGTAAAAAAAACCCAACTGTTCCAATATACTAATCATGTCACCCGACACAGATATCTATAACATAGGTCTACCACTACTAAGTGTATGCAACAAGAACATTATGGTTCAGCTCAATCACTACTATTCAAAAGAATTAAAATACCTACATTTCACTGCTTTCCTCCAAGTCTTGCAAAATGATCCTGACTTGTCATCAATTCCTGCCGAGAAAATACCGCAAATATTTCAGAGCTTGTTTGTATCGACTGGGTGTGATTACATTTCTTTTTTTAGTGAAATGGGAAATGCATCAATGTATAGAACTTTTTATCAAGATACTGAGTTTCTTAGCAGTGGAAATTTTCCTTTTCTAGGAACTTTGGCTGATACTGAAATAATTAGTGACCAATTTGAAAGCGGATTTTTGGCATTGATAAGTGCAGCTTACTTTAAAAAACACAAAAATGGGTTTGAACACACCAAACCTAGGAGTCATTACTGCACATTTAACAAACCTGGACTATCTCCTTTAGAATGTCACACACAGTGGCTTCAAGATGTCAGAATAAAAGTTAGCGAGAGAAGTCAATTTGAAAATCAAATGGTGCCAAATACTGATGCTCTATTCAGACACTGGAAAAGAAGTTGCTGGGTGATGGACATGTGGCGGCGGCAAGCTGACCATACAGAAATCATACTGCAGTCTTTAACTCAATATGGATGGAAACTGAACAACAAGAAGCTCACTTTTGATTGGGATAGTGAAAAGAATATGAATTTAGTTCAGGAGCGTGTTAATAAATTACTTAAGGGATGCAAATGTAAGACTGGCTGTTGTAACATTAAGTGTTGCAGTTGTAAAGGAAAGAACAAACCTTGCTCAACAGGCTGTGAATGTACTAACTGCACTAACACCAGTACTGATGACAACTCTGCTACTCTCACTAGTGAGGACACTATAACTTACTTGATGTAACAGTGGAAGAATACCTGGATGAAGTGTCCCACACTGATTCTACTGGTAACAATGTCATTCCAGATGGTATAGATGATATGATGGACTGGGTTTTTGGAGAAGATAACAGTGTATCTGAAGAGGAATATTTATAACAATATACTTTCTTGCTTATATGCATATTTCCATTTTGCTTGACATACATACTTCTACATCTATTGATACATCTCTTTTTTAGCAAAATTTCAAAGATATCCATCATTTTTATTTAAAATGTTAATCTGTAATGTATATATTTTTTTGATTTTGAACATGTTCTGATGAGCACACAAAGAACTAAAAATTGAAGTGAGACGATACCGTCTGTTCGTAACATATAGCTATGTACTTTGTAAAACAGAGTTTTATAATAACGAAGCTTCCCCGAACAATTTTTGGTACACTGAATAAAGTAGTGTGATAACTAACCTTCTTAATGCACTCCCACACAGTAACTGTAGCAAGCGCCAGTAGGACGTCTTAGCTGTTTTACTAAAGACACACGGACAACTTTCCCAGCGATTGTGAGAGTTACAATTACGTCACCGTGCAAACAAAGTCACGTGCGCAACCCGTTGGCAGTTGGACTGCAAAATAGTACACTCACCTCCGAGTGAAAGACTTGAGTTTTCTCTAGCAACAATAAGTGCTTAGTATAATTTAAATGGGCTGTCCAAAAAAGGAGACGTACACACTTTCTATCTCATCTTTATGTGTAGCTGTTTGTTTGTTTTTGGGTAAAAATTTTACTAGTTATGCTTCAGTTGTATGCACAGTTATAGCTATGTAGCTTGTGACTATAATTTTAGTTGTAGTCTAAATGTCAAAAAATGCAAAGTTAAATGTAGTTAATAGTTTTCATTTAAGTGTGCAGCAATATAATACAATACAGTTGTTGTTTTTTGTTGTTTGTTTTCTAATAATTATTATATTTTTTAGTTCTGGTTTGGTTACCATATATGCTAAACATTTTAGCATTGTTTTTGGAATTCTTTTTACCATTGATATTTTTTACGTACATCCTACCAGGTTCAAAAAAAAATTGTAATTTACTATTTGTTGATTTAGTGGTTCCAACAGCATACATAGCTGTGTTTTGTAGCTAGCTAGCTAAACAAGTGGCATAATCTTATAAATGCTATCATACATAGTGTACTTGGTGTGGGAGCCCTAGTTACATAACTGGATTGACCAGTTGTGCAACTGGATAGATAATACTGGCCAGCTACATAACTGGATGGTAAGAATAGTGTTTAGATGCATAATGAGATTGTAAGAATACTGCCGCTATATAACCAGAGCGATAACAAAAATGTGCCGTTATATAACGGGACTTGCCCTATTGTGTAACCGGACCTTCACAACAGGACAGAGTAATGTATCTGGACGACCGGTTATACTATTTATGTTTCACTGATGATGGCTAGTTGAATAGCAGCCGAAACGTTTGATTAAAAAACATTTATGACTAGTGGATTTAACTTTAATAATCAAGGATAACGGGTATACAGTAACATAGCTGAACAAGCTGGGCATCCTGCGAAGAATATAATGTGTCAGGGTTTCCTCTAAGTGATCCTTTCCCCATTCACCAGACAGTTTGCTCCCCATCATGGGGCCAGTAATAATGGTCGTTGACCTTTCTGTCACTTCCACCAGAGTTGCACCAAAATTGTTCACACCAAAATAGTACACTCGCCTCTGAGTGAAAGACTTGAGATTTTCTCTAGCTAGAATAAGTGCTTAGCAAAATTTGTTGATACCTGGATACTATTGTACTTGATTACTGTTTATTATCAGATCTTAAATAAGGAGACACAAACACTTTCAATTTCATTAACGCATGCGTGAGAGGGTTACAGTAGTTACCTTGTCAGGGTGTGTGTGTTCTAAGTTGTTAATGTGGGTGGTCCAAACAACAATGATGTCATCTTCTATGTATGGCTTGCTGGGTTAACAGTCATAGAAATAAGCCTCATACACCAGAGATAATAGTCCTGTCCAGTCTGTCCCTTTAGTGCAGCCCCTTTGAGAAGTGAAAATAGTTTTCCATGGAATCTTTCTTGCAAGACCATTGCTTTGAGGCCTGTATGGTGCTGGTGACCATTTTTCTTGCATTTAAATCTAAACTTAGATTTACTGTTATTCATGTGTTTATAGGTATTCTCTTGAAGAGATCTCTTTCCATGTGCACCCATGAAACTAGTTCTTCCCTAAATCTGCTTTTGTCCTTGGGTTTCTTCCATCTAAATACTATGCTGTCCTTTAGGGGTGAGCATAGCATGGATCTTTGCAAACTAGTAACCTATTATGATTTTCCCCTCGTTATAGTATCCACCCTCCTATGCCAAATCAATGCCTATGGGCTTGTTGCTTGCATTACTTCATAAGCACACATAAATAACTACAGTACAGTAGTGGAATTGCTTTAGTTACATATATTTCCCATAACATTGTTTTGTGATCAAACTGTACAAATGTTAATAGTAAATATCAATCAAAAGTTCAATTTTCAACTCATAGCCTAATAATTCATGTTAGTTAGCAGATAAGTCATTTTCTAATGAGCAAAGAGCTGCTGATAAGTCACAATCTGCTTCCAACAGGCCTATCAAATGTGGTGGTTTGATTTTTCCAGACCTTGTAGTACAACCTGATATAACTTCAATAAAGTTATCAATCTCCTGTTCTGGCTTCAGCAATTGAAACATACAAATACAATGCATTCCTTGTAGACACTCCTGAAATATATGAATAATATTCCAATATTGATTTCTCATTTCCAGGTTCCTTCAATCTGCAGAATATATCTTCATGTTTGGAGTCATGCTTGTTGTAGGGACTTAGAGATATTTGAATCAGCAAGAGATACACAATATCATCATTGCCTCTGGCTCTGACCACAGCATCAATGGCTTTATGACCGGCATGCAAATAATACACTTTATTCCCTTCCATCATTGAAATATAGCTGTTTTCTTGCTCACTAGCACCTGAAATTCCAGAAAATGTTAGACTTCTTTCGGTTTCATCGGCTGTGGTTTTTGCTCTGACTTTCCATTCACGGTTGCTCGTCACTGTCTTCACAAAGAAGTCCTTTTCAAAGAAAAATCCTTTTACAGTAGGACTGTTGTATTTTTCACGGGGCACTACATTCAATAATGCATTTCGTAATCCTGTATAAGATCTTGGATAAGACAAAAATAGTGTGTACTCCACATTCTGTGAAATACAATCAAATACCATATGATAATGTTATGGCTAATTAAACCATTTTCTGCTATGATTCATTTATAGATTCTTAATCTTCACTATATTTAGTCAAAATTAGGATATGTTTCTTCCTGACCAATGTCTATTCTATCAAGGCAAAGCTCTCAATCAACATATATAATTGTTAACTTTCTCACCTCTTTAGAAGCATAACTCCTTGTTTCTCTTTTTTTGCTTCTAGTCAGGCTTTCTGTTGACTTTGCCTCTTTTTTACTTTATATGTTAAAATAAAACACGTAAGCATTACTTTCAACCCTTCAGCATAAAATAAAATGCTTCATACCCTCTGCGAAGTTCCACTAAGACTTGCAGAATCTTCAATATCTGGATTTTCTTGAAACGACAACATAAAATCAGGAGACTTTTTCTTTTCGACAATGAAAGTTAAATTTTCCTGGGCTACATATGACTGGTAGTAGTCACTCAAAATAGATGAAGATATAGTTGAATTTATACTAGCCTTCGCCAGCCATGAGAAGGATTGTACTAAGCTACTCTGGTAGCGTCCTCCAGCGTCTCGTTTGCAGACCTTCAACTGAGATATCACGAGTTCTATGAGATTAGTCATGGTGCCAAGTTTGCGGCTAAAGTCTCTCTTAGTGACGGTATTAACAAAAACTTTTAGCATCATAGGAACTGTACCTGCTGAAAACACAATTTCTTCGTGCCATTTTTGATTAACTTGATGAGAGGTTAAGAACTGATATGCTTCCTTGATGGTAAATGGAAGAATTTCTCTTGTGTGAAAATGTTCTAACAGATTTGCAGCAGCATTGCATACAGTTTTGTCAGCTTGAAATCTGCAGCCACTTGAGGAAGCAAATGTGACTCTCCACTCTTTTCTGATGCAGTCTTTAGCGACAGAATAAAACTTCAGTAACTGGTAAGGGGTTGCTTCTGAGCCTTCATCCATGAATAAGTACAACTCTTTTCCTTGTACTTTCAGACTAATATCTGTCATAACTAATTCCACTGATTGGTTCCAATTTATATATTTTGCTGTATCTATTTTTTAATAGAGAAAAATTGGATAGTACAACACTAAAATCTCATAGAAAGGCACTAACAACGTTTGTAGTGAAAAAAAGCAGTGATTTGATTTTCAAAATTATACATAATAGATTTGTAAGTATCTTTGAGCAGACTTAGAGGTTTTTTGTCCCCTTTCACTTTTAAAATAATATCGTTATAATAAAATAGTGGATGTTTTGAACAATAATGTCTCCTGAAAATGCCAATAGACTTCTGAATTTTAACAATAGTTTAGAGTACTTATAATTGCCTAAATATTATTGCTTACCTCTTAGTGACCTTTTCACATATTTTGTCCATAATTTATGAGGCAACTGATTGATCATTGTGGAACACAAACATATACAAACTGAATCTTTTCTCTTTCGAATTTTACTGAGAGCATAGAGGAGAAAGGTAGTCTTTCCAACTCCCTTTGGCCCAACTATGTAATTATTACTTTCTAAAATATCTTTACAGCAGAAAGTCTTCATACTCTCTGTTTCGATGATTTTTTTGGAAAAGCCTTCAATATCCAAGCCCATATCAAACTATTAATTTGGGTTAAGATACAATCAAGGTGGATTGATATAATTGCCTCTAGCATACCTTTGGATCAAAATCAAAACTGAACATGGTTTCTTCGTCTTCCTGCTCAACATAGTATTTGTAAAGGCACCATCACATTGAGAAAATATGGTAATAAATACCAATTATATTATATTTTCATCTGCTAATACATCATTTGCCAATGCAGTAGCCATATTATAGCAACCTTCCAATTCTTCCAGTTTCCTCCGCTTGGGCAAATAATATTTCTTTGCAGAGGCCTATGTAAAATAAAGCAATAATAAGCAGTTCATGCATAGTTCACATTATAATTACCATTTAACTAAAACCCACAACAATGAGCAATAATTTTGAAATACACAATGACAACTTCAATGGATAGTAAAAGACATGATTATATTATGCTCTCATTGCCACACATATATACACTCTGTAAGTTAATGACCCTTGGACCCATATAGTGTCATTACCTTCAACTGTTAAAAATAGGGTGACATCATTTTAGTTCTAAAAGCATATTTTGAGTGCATAGTTTCTTAACTTTTTGCATTATCCTTAATAGCTAGCTAGCTAGTCACATATTTGGATCTGCTTTCCTCATAAAAGCAATCACAATTTAAAAAATATAAGAGTAATTTTCATAGACAAGGTAATTCCTGTACATAAGGTAATGGTAATGTTGATGTGCATGGTATGTATATGTGCACATTGAAACGAATAGGTGGAAATATGGTGTTAACATCTAATCAAAACTAATTGGTAACAATATATTTATTATGTATACAAGCAATTGAAACCAGTTGGTGGTAAATACAGTACATTGATAGAGTCTGTAGCAATTTTCATACCAACCACCTACTCATTACAGTCTGGTAGAATGAAATTTGAAGTATAATAGACGTTGTCATCATAGTCTAATTATAGAAATGTTGTGAAACATAAGTTACTTCGCAGGCATATTGAAAGTTTCACAAGTTGCAGTTACTTACGTACAAATACTATCAGAAATCAGCAGATTTTGCAAAGTAAAATGGTTAGTTTTGATGTAGTGTGCCTGTTTACCAAAGTCCTGGTAAACAAAGCCTTATGCATAATTTCACACCAACACATTAGATGAAAGGTCCACATTATCAATAATCAATGCCAGGCAATAGCTACAATTATGTCTTCACTCAACCTGTTTTCAGTTTGGGGGTGCATTCTTTGAGCAACTGGAAGTAGCAATCATGGGGTTACCATTATCCCCAGTTGTTGCCAACATAAAGGAACACCAGTATTCTTTCAGGACTAGAGATGTCAATGGATTGCAGTTCATGCAAACAACAATGAGCGTACCATAGACTGTGAGCTGCAATGGTGTTGGCTAATGAACAACATCTCACAAAGAGGAAAATATTGAATCTCTCCACAATGGTGAGAAAACCAACACGCTACAAATTGGGTCATATCTGGAAGTCCTCGCTTGAACTACTTGCTGTCACCTCATTACCATCATCTAGTCACGAATCTCCTAGAACAATCACCTAATGAATCAAAACATTTTATCAATCTTCATACCATCTTACATTGCATCAGTTACTGTATATATATCTTGCCACCACCATGTTGTGCTTTCTCAGTTTGACTGAAGATAGTCCACAGACCGAAATGTCTCCCACAAAGGAATTTATTCTACTACAAGAAAATTAATTAATTATCTATAGTTTCACAAGTTATTGGACTACAGATATCTTGCGAATAATATTTCTTATTATAAGGAGTGAGAAAGTGAGTGAGGGGGTCATGGGTAAGTGTGTGTGGTCAGAGAGAACAGTGCAGACCCTCAATTCATTGTAGACTTCTTATAGCTTAAAATAGATTTCCCAAATAAAATAAATAAAGAAAGAGTAGTTAAATATTAATCACATTACTTATTCATAAATCTTTCTTACATGTACATGTGTATGCTAAAAACCCTACCTACCACAGCTGTGGCTGCCTAGCTCATAGGATAGCAAGTGCTTCCCATGATCTCATAAGAAGATGTATAGCTCCACTGTTCTCAGGAGTAGAGGGCACAACGCACAAGATTTGAAGCTGGTTTGAGAGAGAACACAGCTGATTTCCAAATGAGAAGGTAACAAATCCAGCAGAAAAAATAGCCCTCAGGAAAGGACACAGCACCATCAAGATAGACTGGCTCCCTGTTACTATGGTGTTACACTCCAGTTATTAATGTCAAATAGTGATGTTTATTTCACATAGTGGTGTCTCTATTCCACATAAATCTATATTTAGATAACATTGGAGTGTCTGTTTGTATCAAGAAATTGTATAAGATGGTACACAAATGTGAAAACTATGACAACAGGACTATTATTATGTTAATTTTAATGCATTAATAACACTAGTGATGTGCTTGAGCACAAATGGCGAGCAAGTCTTATAAACAAAACACTTCAAAAAAATGTATCAGTCCATTTCTAAAAGTATAAGTAGCCCTTGTGACCATGCTTTTGCTAAGAAATACAGAACTACATTCTAACCTCAATTTCCCTGAGCACTGGTCTCTAATATATAGCATTCTGATTATCTGAGTTACCAGTAGCTTTTGACAACAAGCACTCATAGCTGCTATAAAACTGCCGACTTTTTTAAATTACGTCTGGTAAAGGGTCTCAATACCTTTCGCCGTAACATTTTGTGACTTGAGAAAACATGAAGTTCTAAGAAATAGCTACTGCACAGTGTTGAGTCTAACAGTAAGTTTGTAAGACCCAAGTGCGTCTTGTAGCATTTAAAAACAACCCAGTGCAAAGGGGTAAAAATTTTAAATTATCGTGAATCTATCAGTCATTACTTTATCTAACAAACACAGAACTACCTTCTTACCTCAATTGGTCTAATTCAGCGAAGTGAGCGGAGCTGACTCTCTAACGAGTCCGCGATATTTATAAATAAATATATTTATTGCAGCTTTGATATTTTTACTTGAATATTTCCGCATCACGCGAGCGTTCTGTATTCTCCCATATTGTACGGTTTATATTGTACGCTACTTGTAGCGCGCGCGTAGCGAGTAAAATCAATGAAAATTGTATTGTAACCGGTTGAGAAAAATTTCAAAGAAGCAATAAATCACTTATCACACTCGTCGTACAATATGGGAATGATATTTTACTCTCACGCCACATTTTCACTCGCCTTTGGCTCGTGAAAATATTTTGCGTGCTCGTAAAATATTTTCCCATATTGTACTCTGACTCGTGCTATAAGTATTATTCAGCGAAGCGAGCGAAGCGAGCGGAGCTGACTCTCTAATGAATTCGCGATATATATATATATTTAGGTCTAGAAATTGTTTTTGTTCTTGCGTGGGCGTACGTGTGTACCCTTTCTCCTACGCGCTTGCGCGGGCCGGGTAACCTTCTTAGCAACATTTTGTTTTGTTTACCCGCTGTACGAAGTAGCGATGCCCAGTAGACAAAACGTTCCCTTTATCCTACGCGCTTGCGCGGGCCGGGTAACCTTCTTAGCAACATTTTGTTTTGTTTACCCGCCGTACGAAGTAGCGATGCCCAGTAGACAAAACGTTAGAAACGCTCGGTCAAGAGCTTTGAGGGCGTTAGGAACTCCAGAAGAAAAAATAGTAAGGAGAGAGATAAGAAATGAAAAGGACAGGGCAAGGAGGAGGAGAGCTAAAACGAAACAGAAACAGGTAGCAAAGTAAAGAATCTTTCTTTTTGAAAAGCCATTAAATGTTCCTAATTTATTTATTAGACTATTCCTGAGGATTACTGTACCAATCAACTTTATACAGCTGTAGACTCAACTACTCTTGAAGACACTGAAAATGCAGCCACACCATCTGAACAAGAAGCTAATATCCCCACTACTTTTTGTACTGCAAGAGGAAAAGGCATCTATCAGAGGACATCATTCTCATATACACCCAAAGCAGCAAAAAAAGTTGCAGAAAATATAACTCAAACAATTTCGATACCGCAAAGCCTTTCAGCTTATCAGCAACGAATGCAAGAGGTAAATATAAAATAAAATATATACTTCAATAAGTTAATACGAGACATATTTTCGTTTAGGAAACCATTATGCAGAGAGCAACGTCTACAACTAATGTCACAAAAACAGCAAGTCACACATTTGTTTGAAAGTGATAGTGAAAGAGATCACAGGCTCCACTGTTTGTCCACTAACCAACTGTTGAGAACAGCAAATGAATCTTCATTACAAAATTCCTCTAGATTAGAGCAGTTGTCAACTAACCAACAGCAGAGATTGGCTGATGAAACACCACTTCAACGGGAGACTAGATTGTCTCAAGTTAGGGAGAACAGGTCAAGACAACATCCCCAGGTTCCATTGCACCATATTATTCCAGCATTTGATGATCCTCAAGTTCACACAGCAATGCGTGCTAAAATCTCATCGATTGCTATCCCAGTCTGCATAACGTGTATGGAGAAGTTTCCAGGCACCAAAATGAAATTTAAGTCATTGGAATGTTGTCGATGTAGCCGGGATAAACATATCCCTAAGCTCTATTCAGCTCAAAATAACATGCATCCTGGAAACATTCCTTCACAATTGCAGGTTAAATTTAATGTAAAACTATAAAAATTAACCTAACTCTATATCAAACTATGTAATCTAAGATCTACATCCATTTAACATACTCTGCTCTCCCACTGAATATGTTATAGTACCCAAACAAACTCTTTTATTTTTTATTTTTATTAAACCACAAAGTTTACATCAGCTATAACTGTAATGATGTATGACATTTTTAATTAAATAGCTGTATATTCTGTCTAAAACACCAGCCAATAACTTTGCTGGTAAAATAATTCATTATTTTTATTATTATCACAAATAATATAACATTTAAACTTTATTATATAAAGCAATACTATGTAGCTGATTGCGAATTACATTAATAAAATAAATAATAAAATAATTCATTACTCTTGTTTTACCACAACAAGTATAACATTTAAACTTTATTAGACATAGCCTAAATTTTATAGCCTTCATCATACAGTGGTATAGAATAGAAGCACCAATGAATCTATATGAAACAACAGACAGTCATAACATTAACAACATCAAAATAAATAACTGTATCTATAGCTGCAATTACAGGGAACATGCATCGCTCGCTTCGCTATTTTGCGCTATTCGAGCGCACCACTAGTATATTATATATACATTTTGTTTGCTTTTTTGTTTTGTTTTTTGGTTAGGTCTAGGAATTGTTTTTGTTCTTGCGTGGGCGTACGTGTGACATTTTCTCCTACGCGCTTGCGCGGCCGGGTAACCTTCTTAGCAACATTTTGTTTTGTTTACTGAAACAAATTCTGCGAAAGAGAGACAAAACGTTAGAAACGCTGGGTCAAGAGCTTTGAGGGCGTTAGAAACTCCAGAAGAAAAATTAGTAAGGAGAGAGATAAGAAATGAAAAAGACAGGGCAAGGAGGAGGAGAGCTAAAACGAAACAGAAACAGGTAGCAAAGTAAAGAATCTTTCTTTTTGAAAAGCCATTAAATGTTCCTAGCCACACCAAGCATGCATGGAATAGCTGCAATTAGGAACATGCATCGCTCGCTTCGCTATTTTATGCTATTAGAGCGCATCACTAGTATATATCATTCTGACTATCAGCACAGTGTTGGGTCTAACAGTAAGTTTGTAAGACCTAAGTGCGTCTTGTGGCATTTACAAACTGTCTAGCTCGCTTACCAACTAATGATGTGCTTGAGCACAAATTGTGAGTGAGCCTGTGCATAAAAGGATCACTGCAGAAGAATCCATCAGTCCATTTCTAAAAGTATTATAAGTAATTAGCTATTGTGACCATACTTTACCTAACGGATACGGAACTACTTTAAACCTCAATTTCTCCAGTACTGTTTTTTTCTGTAGACTCTAATATCCATTCTGACTATCTGAGTTACCAGTAGCTTTTGACAGCTACTAGTCAGGTTTATTATGTTTAAAAAAAAAGTTTTGTTCAAAATAATAATTATGGTGATTAGCGATAAGAGGGATCTAAAAAGCAATGTTTACATTTTCACAGACTACTTTAATTCATAGCTGTATATTTGACAATTAAAATGTCCACCACAGATAAAGCCATTTTCAGGAGTTCATACCCTATTAATTAACAATGTGAAATTTGGTAATTACAATAAAATTAAAATCATATAGTTAATTTTTTCCTAATATTAAATTTAAGTCATATGAACTAAACTTCATTTTTGATGTTGCAGTCTTCATCATTTTCACATGCTGTATCACATGACCAACATTCAGTGCAAGTTAAATAATTGTTCTTCTAGCATGAACATCTCTGTGTGGTGCAATTAGTGTTGCATTGGCTTTTGATCATCTCAATGATGGCCTGTGGTGCAGGAAGAATTTTTGTAGTAACTGGCAGTATCTGACCATCTACATCCTTGTAGTAGCCAAACTGAACAGGATCAAAAGGCTGTTGTTGAGGGAGATGGGTTTGGCACTGCCATCATACGCGATTGATGTATTCTTCAGGAGCACAAGTGTAGGTGGTAACTTGCTGCTTTCAGCTTGTTGCTTGCAGAACCAATACCATCTCAACTGATCGGGTACCACTATCTATGGAAACACATTTGGGACAGTATTTCAAGCAAGCAAACTTTTCCAATTCCTCCTTCACATCCTCTGGTATACCATTTAATGGTAGTTTCAAAAGTGCTCTAGATAAACTGATTTCAGCTTTTATGTATTGCTGAACCATTTTGTTTTACTAACACCAGAAAATTTGCCTATATAGTGTCTTCTCCAGTGAAAGCATGAAATATGGGCAAGGAGCGCTTTGGGCACACATAAAGCTGAAGCTTTGCCCATATTTCATGCTTTCATTGGAGAAGACACTATAGGCAAATTATGCTCGAAATATTTTAGAATGTTATTCTTTTATATTATTATTCCAAAAGAATAGTTTATTATTCCAAAAAAAAATATTATTATTCCAAAAGTTTATTCCATACATTTTCTTATTATTCTCTTATTATTCCAATTAGTAGCTAATAGCTTAGTGAAATGGAGATGACTGCAGTAGTTATAAAAAATTGGCAAGTTTTGAAATGAATGAGTAAACGAATCAGTCTCTATTACAGGATTCACCATATTGCTAGCTACTCATTCAGTGAAAACCTTGAACATTCCTATTAAAAGTTCTAAGAATGGAGATAACATGCTCTGCTACAGCTGAAAATTTTTCGAGACACTGTTTAGCATAATTCTCCAGATGACTTGCTGACTCTAAGCCGAGCTGTGCAGATGTGACAATTGTCTGAGATGATCCTGTTTTTAAATTAATAGTGAACTGAACAAGGCATTTGTCTAGTTTGCCTTTGTTTTATCTTAAGATAGAAACTGTATCATTATGTCAATGGAACACATATTTTGATGTTTGTGTCATCTGCAATCAGATACTGAATAGAATCTTTCCCATGGTGTCATCTCTCCCTAGTCTTTGATTTCAGTGAGTCTGGTTTGTATATATCAAAACCAAGATAACCTCATCAAAACCAACTGTCAAAGTTGTGAGTCTGTCATTGAAATTGAGGCAGAAATCTTTCACTGATGTGCTGAATGTTCTCTTTTTTGTTTTGTAATTTTTTTGGACAAGAGCCATTCTATCAACAATAGCTATCTTTGGACTTGTTGACGAAGTACATGCTATACAACGTATAAAAAATACAGTAAAATAAAATGGTGAGGAGACCAAAAAAAAAAAAAAAAAAAAAAAGACCTAATAACAGCTGCTACTAGCAGATAAGATGTGTAGTAAACTAAATTAACTAACTTACAATATTCTATAGCTATAGCTTTTTCTTTAATCTTTTACCCTCAGTTAATTGTCCACTGCATTATAAACTAATGTACGACTCCTGTACAAAGTTCATTGCATGTGACGCATGCACTAAGTTTGTGAATTAAGAGTGATCGGGATTTTTAGACCCTGGGGGTCAGTCCACCCACATTGGCCCTCAGAGTCAAATTACAAATAATGCATAACAATTAATTGCTGCCCAAACACACTAAAGAAGTGACAATAATGATTAAATGTACAACTATTCATGTTGTCAGAAATTTACTAATCTTTTGTCTTGCCTGAACAACATGAATTACTGGGAGTGGTAATGGTGGAGGGGATGGAGGAAGAGGGGTGGGGTTAAGCAGGATATTTGAATTGCAACTTCGGTTTCTATAACTTAATCAATGATCCTTGACATAAGCTGATTCCATCTAGTCTATTTGTACTATATTTGAATCAAGTTGAAGTATATCATTATTTCAAGGTAATATCATAGAATAAAGTGCTATTTTTTGTTCCTTGTGTGTATCTATGTGTAGTATGGAACTTTAACTAATAAAAAAAATGAAATTTCCGGAAGTTAATTCCTGGTTTTTAAACAGCAAGGTCTCATATAAACTGAAGCTGGTTGTTGAAGCCGTTCAGACAACTGGAGGAAACATTTAAACAGAATGTAATTTTCATAACTGTGGGATAACAGGACGGACAAACATGTGAAGACAAGACCCAACACTTCAACTAACAGTTTATTTGTTTTCGTTTTTTTTTGTTTCAGTACAGAACAATGGAATAACACTCATAGATTTACTTGTGAGAAAGTCATATAAGAATTCCTGAATTTTTTTATTTAAAGTGTATACTGTGGTTGTGTATTACAATCCTGGGTAAAAACTTTTCTATTAGCTGTTTGGTCATTTCTGGCATCACTACCTAAAAAGTGTATTGTTTAATCGTGTAGTGAATTGTATTGCATTGGTGCTTGGTTGTTCAGAATCCCTCCTCCATCAAACAACATAAACAGCTTGAATGTTAGATATTTGACACAAAATGACTTTCAAGGAAAGGAAAAAAAGGATAAAATTATGAATTTAGTGACTGATTGATATTATCGATGTTCAGGATCCACCCGGAAGCAGTAAAAACGAACACACACACAATCGCACACAAATTCTTTCACACAACCATTAATCTTGTGTTAGCAAGAACTACTTTTCTTCCTGGTAGGCAGAACAACAACAACAATAGAAATTCTAAGATTGATGACAGGATGCCACTATTCTGTGGAGTCTAGTAGTTAATGTTCTTCACCCCATTCGCTATGTTCAAATAACATACACGGCAATTTTTGGAACAAGTTTATAAATTATAGGTCTTCCCATTCTTCTGCAGCTGCTTATTGTAATGAGGGGTGTGGTCTATGCTTTCTATCAAGTATTTAACTGAGTGAGGAATATTAAGCACTCCAGGTTCTCTAGATAACAAAAATAAAGTCCCAAGGCACTGCAAGCTAGCTAAGAGAGTGAAAAATAGTTTGTAATGGTAACAGTATCCGTTGGAGGAGCAAGTTGTAGAGCTCCTTAGAGTTCGGTCCCAGGTCTCCGTAGAAGTTATGGGGCGTCTGAAAGGTAACGCAGGTTTGTCGAAGTCTCCATAGAGTTTCTATTGGGTTCGGCTCACCAGTCTCCGTAGAAGTTAGGGCCACCGCTACAATCACCGTGTGGGGCCAAGGCTCTAACCCCACGAGGTCACTCGAAACGATGCAACTTCCTGCTCTAGGCAGCGCCTGGGCACAAATCATTACCACACGCCCAGGCACAAAATAACACCAAAGTGACAAAAAACAATCAACAATTCTGACACTAACTCATATACACACTAATTTGACACTAAATTAAAATGACATTGTTCAGGCTTGCTTCTTCATGTGGGCCTGGCCCCCCACAACTTGCATGTTCTATGAAAGTGAATTTACTCATAGGACAAATGACTATAGATTATCCACAAATGAATAGTATCATTTCCTAATGGATTGCTTTTGTTTTTTAGTTGTTGTTTTTTTTCTTCTTTTTTGTTGTTGTTGTTGTTGTTGCTGTTGTTGTTGTTTTGTTGTTATTTGGGGGGGGTGTGGTGGGAGAGGTTGATAAAGGTTTTTACCTAAAAGCTACAGTAGTAGTGGATGGAATTCAGTTAACTAACATCTAGTTACATTTAACCAAAATGTTTTAATTTCAAGTTACCTTTAACAGGCTACAGACTCTTCAGTTCTATGCCCACCCCAAGTTTAACATCCCCAGGGCCATATTTTTTTGTAGCTCGATCATCATACCACGGAATTCCCTAGGGTCAATCTCTGCACCTCAATCCCAGCACCTCTATCCCCTCACCTCAATCCCCACCTCAATCACCCCTGGTCAATTTCAGCACCTCAATTTCAGCACCTCAATTTCAGCACCTCAAGTTCAGCACCTCAAGTCCAGCACCTCAAGTCCAGCACCTCAAGTCCAGCACCTCAAGTCCAGCACCTCAAGTCCAGCACCTCAAGTCCAGCACCTCGATTACCGCTCCCCAATCCCTACACCTTAATCACTGCCTTTTAAAGTGGTGAGAGTTAGGGGCGGAAATAATTCCAGAGGAATTGACGGTTTTCGTGCTTATAATTTAACGGTTTCCTTACGAACAATTTGTCCAGAATTGTACTCCATACTCCGCTGCCATTACTCAGCCGCTCCAGCTGGAACAACGCTGCGCGAGAGAAATAGGGATTGCAGGCAGTGGGTGTGTTGATTCCAAATGTTCTGCCCTTTGCTTCAGGTTGTTTGCTTCTTTTGGAGCCACAAAAAACTGAGGACTTTTTATTGTGGTGGACTGTTGGCGGTGGGTTTCATTTTAACAGTCTTCATTGTTCAATTAAATCACAGCAGTATAATAGCACCTGTAAAATTGCGGTGGTCAGACAAGCTACCTCACAATTCTACTCATGAAATTTGGTCTGAAAATACAAAATCACGATACAACTTTACCCGAAATACTTCGCCTGAACGTATACGGATATCACCAACTCAAAAACAATGGTCTGAGTATAAATCTTGGAAAAACAATATTGTTACAAAATTGGAACCAGAAATTGAAAAGGATTGTGACAGACTTTTTAGTGGGAATGAAACAGAAGTCATCACAGCTAAGGATAATCAACAGCAGTGGAAGAACTTTTTAACAGACAGAGAGTTGTGGAACAAAACTTATAACTGTTCTTGGGTAGTAGATACTTTTAATAGCAATTTATATACTACTAAATTGGAGCTGTCATTTCCAATAGCATTTGTGTTTGTAGTCTACAACAGCCCACAACAAGTGATGAGACTATTGAAGCTATTATATAGACCTCACAATCAATACTGCATTAGTCCTGACAAGAAATCTGGACCTCTCTTCATAGGAATCTTTAGAAACTTGGTCAAGTGTTTGGACAATGTCCACTTAGTGTCTACACTGCGTGAGGTGAAATGGGGACACAAGAGTATCATGGAGTCTGAAATGTGTTGCTACAAGGACTTGATGAACATTAGAGACAAACAGGCTAAGAAAGACAAGTGGAAATATGTCATTAACTTGTGTGGCAAAGAACTGCCTCTAACTACAAACTATGAAATGGTCTCACATCTAGTAAACCTAAACGGTGCCTCAATGGTAGAAGCTGAATTAGTTCCTAACAATGACTATGAGTCACTTGGGCGATTAAACAACCCAGTTCCTTACAACATTTCTTATGCAAAAAGTAGTACTTATATGTCTTTGTCACCCAAGTTTATAGATTTTCTCTTCACAAACAAAACAGCCATAGCTTTGTATGAGTACTTCAAAGGCAACGACATCCCAGAGGAACATTTCTTCCCTACAGTCTACATGTTGCCTAATATCCCTGGTGGCAGGAACACAAATCTCTCACAAGACAACAAGTTTATTGTATCCAGATATGCCTGGATAATAGGCACAGACAAAAGTGCCACCATGTGTCAGGGAAAAGAAATTCATCACATATGCATCGTGGAGTCAGGTGACCTGAACTGGTTGTTAGTAGTAACGCTTCCCACTCGGACACTAAGGCATTTTTTCATAACAAATACTTCATGCAAAATGACCACATTGTCATGGATTGCATGGAAGAGAGGATAGTTGCCAGGAACAAGTTAGAATATGAAAATGATCACAAGCTTAATAAGTCACATTTGTTAATAGCTCATCTCGATTTTTTTGTAATAATCTCAATTTTGGTACTTGCAGCAGTTTACTAAAAAAATTACATATGAATTGGTAGAATTGAAGGATAAATGTGCCTCTTTCTATAGTCAACCTAAATTTAAGTTAGTCGGTGGTGAAAAGTAGGTAGAATTCAAAGATTCGATAATTCTGAACCATAAAGCACTTTCAAGTAATTTGTTTTTTCTACAGTTATATGTGTGTTGGGCCGGAATAGGCCAACCCAGCATTTACAATCTCACACGCTAATTAGTCATGCCACATTGTAGTAGTAATTGATACTTCTGGTGGGATTACCAGTTGAGCTGGACTCATTGTTCACTGTCTTTGTGTAAAGGTGGGGGGGGGGGGGGGGGGGGGGGGCTTTACCCATCATCTACTTACTCCTATTAGTCACTGAGCACTGTAGATTTTTCGTCCATTTGACCAACTGAGCCTGTTTGTGTTACTGCATGTCTTTTAATATAACTTTAATTGACCAACTGTGGGATACTAGCAAGGCCTGTCAGTGGAACTGGTGGCAGTCAACCTTATCGAACTATCAGAGGATACTAGGCACCACAATGTGTATTGTTATTGTGACGTGTCTAGCCTAACGTGAAGTGATGGATTCTCGAGGCTAACAATGAACAATAGCTATAGGGCAGTGGTCCAACCTCTCTATTGAGGGATGCAGTTTCTCTCTTTTTTGATCTACCAAAACTCCAGCCCAATCTATTGTATGATTTTCCTTTTGTGCTGTCTTCTCACAAAATTTATATGGTATTAAGTAAATCACACCTATTTTGTTCAGTGGTAGTCTAGTGGTACAATGTCTTTTGGATGGACTAATACATTTCTTAGTGTTCTATTTGGAAATAAACTCCGACATCCACTTTCCTCAGTATCCTTCTGATGCTCTCCAACAAATGTTTGATGTATGGCACTACTATAAGTGACCTTCTGGTTGAAACTGCATCTCAATAGAGAGGTTGGAACCACAGTCCTATAGCTATTGTTCATTGTTAGCCTCAATAAACAATCACTTCACACGAGGCTAGTCATCTTAACAACAATAAACATGTTAAAGCAAAACACCACTCCAGGCTATCAGTCACATTACATATTGCAATTATTCACTTTGTAACCTGAGGAAGGGTACCGCATACATGCACACATACATGCATGTACACACACACTGACAGATACTCAGGGCCTGAGGTCCCAGAGTTCAAGGCCCGCTCAGGCAATTTTTCCATCTAGTTTTCCATCTGCCTCCCACCAGCCCCACCAGCCCCACCAGTCCACCCAGCTGTGATTGGGAGACCTGGCATTTGCTGGGGTGCAAATTCAAGGCCTTTTCTCATGAAAATAAATTAATTATTATAAATTGTTTTTTATTCATTTTTATTCACTTTAACCACTGTGTTTTAGTCCGCCACTTGTGCCAGAGAAGCATCATCCAATGGGTGGTATTCTTCAAGGTCAAGTTGTGTGTTTGTATGTGTTGTGGTTGCATGCAAAACACACTCAAATGTTGTGTATACGAATTGGCTGTGCTTCTTTGAAAGTATGTGAAGAAATAGTGTGGCTTTTCATTTAATGGCATGTGGCCTAAAAACACATCATTTAAGTGTAGCCACACAGAAGATTGTTTGAAAGTGAGAGAGATAAATGTGTTAAGTAGTGTTGCCCATTAATTTTTATCAGTCAGTGTGAGCACAAGTGGCACAAGAAATATTCATGAGGTGAGTACATGAAGTTCTGTAATACCACACATGGACTAAACGTCTTATTACATTCTGAACTTTTTGTAAAAAGGTTGAAAGATATCTTTATAGCTAATTAAGTACATGAGTTGAGCAACAACTGCATCAAAGTTTAGTATTTTTTATAGACTGACTTCTCACTACTAGAAGCTCTGGATCTTCCCCTGAAACCCCTTGACCAGCATGCTCAAATTTTATTGAGGTTCTAGTATTTTGATGAACCCAGGATGACTAGGCATAGAGTATTGACCAGTGCATCTGGGATGCTGAAAATGTAAGCTATATAGTTTACTAAGTCAATATATTTATTGTGTAGCTGCATTGCTTGAAGATAAATCTGCTCAATGTTATATGGACTGTTTTTATGAGAATAGCTTAAAAAATACTATATTAAACAATCTTATTCTTGTGAAGGCAGCATAGCCAACATAATTATGTCAGTGGTGTAGGAAGGAGAGGAGGGGCTGTGGGGGCTGGACCTCCCCCCCATAATTTTTGGGCACAATTTAACGAGGTGATTTCTCACATGAACACCTTTAAACCACAAAAACATCCCTCTGGAGCCTCCATCCCCCCCCCTCCCCGAAGCATCTTCCTACCACTGCATGTATAGTGCATTTGTTATAAGGTACACCAACACTTTCTAGCCCAGAACATCTTCAATTGATTAATGAAGTATAGGGTATGGGTAAGCTTGTGGGATGTAATATATTATTATATATTCATTTGTTTTTGTTAATTAAGTAGACGTGGATACATTTACTCATTATATTATTTACCCCCATGGCACTAGTTACTCATTGCTCAAAAGAATGTATTATAAGAGGCTGAGGTTGGGGGCTAGAGAGGCTGGAGCCCTTAAAGTTTCCCAAAATTTTTACATCATTATACTGAAGAAAGCTGCAACAATAAAAAAAAATATTCATCCTGATTCAGTTGTTGTATCATTAGTTGACATGACCCCCTTAAGCTAATCACAATTTACTAATTTGCTATGTAATAAAAATTATTGCTTGTGATATGTGTTTTAAAATATTTAACATAATATAGCCACATTTCAATGTAAGAGCATCAGCTGCCTATGGGTGTACCTACTTCTACTATGCTTTTTAGTTTTGCACTACATAGCAATGTATTTATGTATATAATTTTTACATGTTTTTTTTTTTCATTCTGTTTTGTGTGTCAAAATATATAGCTATGTGCTATGGGCACGTTGTTTAATTAGAGACCAAAAATATTGTGGTTTATATAACTTGCTTGCTTGCATAACTTTAAACTCCGCACATGTTGTTGCTTTTTGTGTGTAGCTACTCACCACATTATACAAACACAAACACACACCCTCCCTGTATCAACAAGAATACATTCCATTTTCACTCATAGCTCTTCACTCACTGTGGACGAAAACTTCCCAATAAAGGAATGACTTATGGCATTCAGTTATTAGTTGTTCAATTGAACATCAAGTTGCAATGAGTTTCAGTTCAGATTGGAAGGTGTGCAGCTGTCTTGAGATATTATAGTTGTATAAAAGATACATAATTGTTTAAAAAAAGAGAATAGTTTAACCAAATCACATTAGTATAATTTTTACATAATCTCCTCTAGAAAAACTTTCTTTTAATGAGCAAATAATAAGTGAACTAAAATGAACTTTCTTACTGATCAACATACATTGTGTGTATCACAATTAAAAAAGAAAAAAAATTGCTCACTAATTAACCTGGAGGTTTTTCTACTATATAGAATAGGTACAGTATCACCAATCACATCATCCAACTTCTTCAATGTATAGTGTACTTACAAGAAATGAGACAACCTTACACAGATATAATGAGCAATATGATATGATGTGATAAATGCTGGAAGTGCAAAATAAAAGATTAAAAAAAACAAAAAACATTCAGGTGAAATGATGCAGATGAAATGAACACAGAAATCACATAAAGACCGGGAATCGAGTGCTCGAATTAGAGTGATATAATTATTCTAATTTTTATGCTATTTTAGTATTTTCATTCCCGTTCTACTCTTGTTGGTGACAGGATTTGCTGGAGTCTTTGTTTTCTCCTTCTGAACTTGGAGAGTATCTGGAATGGAGTTTGTCCAGAGAGTTCTTGAGTGACATGGCCGTCGGTCTCTTGTCTGGGTCATCACTCCAGCTCTCCACAAATAAAGATACATACGACTGCATAGCCTGAAAATAAAAGAGTATATAAAAAGGAAATATTCTATAAAATATTCGTGGTAAATCAAATAGTTAATAAATAAACAACCATGTCTAGCTATCTAAAGTGATTATTATGACAATTTAATTTGTACATTTATTTATTAATATTATTTCATATAACTTCGCATCTTAATATTTTAAATGTTTTCGGCTTGTTGCTAGACAATATTTCATGGTTTTCAAATCTATTATTCATAAGCAATAATACGTTGGGTACATTTGCCTTCAGCTGTTGTAGTTTGTTTTTTTCCAACTTTTCATTCATCCGCTTGCTTAAATAAAAAAAATTTACCAGTGATGGGTTTAAGATGATTTAAAAAATATTTTATAAGTGAGAGAGAGAGGAAAAATATATATACTAAGTCAAAGGCAATACTAAATAAATTAATATCCTTATACAATCTCAGTATTTCTGTTAATTTTTTCCCTCAGTAAATGGAGTTACACGTTTTATTTGATGTCTTTGGCAAATTATAGACTTGCACGTTTTAACGCACATTTTACATATATCTTTAACAATAATGCATAATGCTGTGTGTATACATGACCTTGTGTGGTTTTATGATTGTTGTGGTTGAAATTGCAGCTCAAGAACCTCCTCCTCCTGTGCCTGCTTACGTGTAAGTATGTATATCAGACCTTAGCTTGGATATTATTATTTCAATGGTTGTCATTGGGGAGTGAATGAAGTTAACATATGTATGTACTATACATGCTCAGACTCTATTAGCAAGTTACAACTATATGTAGGGTATTTGTGTGACTAGATTACAATACATATTATCATGTGACTGTCATGTTACTAGTGCTGCAGATGCTACAGATGACGTCCAGCAGTCTCCTGCCTTCAAGAGGATCACTATTCAAAACCGACCCACTGTATTCAAGTGAGTTCTCAAAATGCACACTCAGCACATGTGGGAAGGTTTCATTTGGCCAAGGGTTTATTGTAGCAGTTTACTTCTAGACTAGATAAAGCTTACTTGTTAAATTAAAGATGATCTACAATATTAAACAATAAACCTTAGTTGTAAATACAATATGTCACAAAAAGTTGTCTTTTCTGAGCACTGGAATTGCATACAAGCTAAGCGTTCAGCTTTGTACTGTAGCCTTTATATACATTGATTACTGGGGCAGCCATAGGTGGAAATTGTGCATGCTTTTCTGAAGTATTTGCTACTGTACTTTATTAATTGTGATCTTGTGTGGAATTACCATCAAAGCTATTTTCTAACGTGAATTGAGCTCGTGTCTCAAGGTTTTGATTATCTTGGGAGTATTTGTAAGGTTTTGATACACTTGTTTGTTAGTCTTCATGAAGTCCCAGAGGTGTTGTTGTTTCACTATAGTAAGTGTACACTTTACCAGACAGTCTGTAAGTCAGGAGAGATCACACCATACCTACTTCATTGGTAAAGTTTCTTTAAAGGCAGCTGCTTGTTTATTCTGTGATCAGCTGTTGTATGTATAAAAACTGGTAAACTAACATATGTACTCATGTAGTTTTTGTGTTGCAATTGTTACTACAACATTTTTCAACAATAGTGATTGTTATAATGGTCTATCTACATATTAAGTGCAGTTTAAATTGACATGCTTTGTACCAACGAAAAAAGCTCATCTTGTATCTTTTATATTAACTGACCCTTTACCTAATTAGTGTTATACCTTTAATATCATCAGAATAGATACTCTGGATCGGCGCACATGTCAACATTTATTGTTGTTCATTTTTTAACGAATATACATTTATTATTTGGTTAAAAATTTTTCTAGGCAACCTCCAGCATCTTCCTCTCTGCCCACCCAGCAGATGAAGAACATAGTCATTGATGATGGAGATGTGAGGAAGACATCACAAAAACCAGCATGTAAGTACATACATACATACATACATAAATACATACATACATACATACATACATACATACATACATACACATATACATACACATATGCATACACATGCATACATATATATACATACATACAGGTTTATCTTGCTGCATATATCAGATGACATCCTATTAGTTTAGGTGTTTGTATGTGTGTATGCATGTGTCCATTGACATGTGTCTGTGTTGGGAGAAAAATTACAAAGACAATTTATAGTGCATTCTCACCTGCTGGTTAGGTTTCGTTGTCCCAATCCTTACTGGCACAAAGCAGATGAGTGGCTCTAAATGAAACCTGATGTTGTAGATGAAGCCTTACAGGATGTAGGCAGTCTATGCTGCATTCTAGCTTGGGTATGTCCAGATCTGTAATTCACCCGGCTGAATTTGGATTCGTTGAACGTTGGTGAAACAATTGTCCTTCTGTGTTGTAGTTTTTAAATTAATTAATTAATTTATTTTATTTATTTTTTAAAAATTTTATTATTATTATTAGTATTATTATCTTTTTTTATTATTATTTTTTTAAATTAATTAATTAATTTATTTATTTTTAATGCAGAGAATGTATTATTTTTTATTATTTTCCCCCTGTAGCTCCTGGATTGACAGCCAAGGCGACGGCCTCTATAGCGAAGAAAGAGTCGCCCATTCCCAAACCTCCCGCCCCCAGCCACTATGTCCGGAGGTGGCACCACACAGGTCGGAGGTCAACAGACATCACCAGGTGAGACAGTAAGGTTGGTGGCTGGTATATGGTTGTACATAGCGGGGAACCATACAGGATTTTTCACTTGGGGGTTAGAGGATGGGGGAAGAGGAACACAAAAACTATGATTATAATGTATATACATATGTCTATGTACATGTATGTATATCTAAATTTCTTTGTGGGGGAAAAACATGCAAACATGCATCAGAAACTAATATCCGTAATCTAAATTCTTGGGAAGGGAGGAGAATCTCATTCCCCCCCCCCCCCTTTCTGTACAAAACCTTGCATAGCTAGACATCTGATGTTGAACAATGCTGTGTTTCACTTATCTTAAAACTACCTGGAAGATGTTGCCTATATTTTTTCTCAATTTCTCCATTTCTGGCTAGCCTGTAATAATACACATCTCATTATTACTCTACTAAAACCAAAGCTTCTTTTCTGTGAGCTCGTTAGTGATATTATGGTAACGTATAAACAATGCACTGTAGGGAATGTTGTTTATATAATAAAGAATATTAACGAGTATTGTAATACTAAGCAAGATGTCATACAGGATATTTGCTGGGGGTGGGAACCAGTGCTGTACGAAGCTTTAGCTACGGTACACTCATTCTTAATACCCACACTATACTTGATTGACATGCCTACATATGAAAGTGTATATACTTCACATTAATCAGTATTTTGTGTACATAATTCAACTCTAGCTATTGTACTGCTTCCATAAATTCTTGGGGGGAGGAATTCTAGGGCACCCTCCCTAGCTCTGTATGAAACCCTGCAATAAAATATATAATGATAAATTTCTATGCAGATGAGCTGTTTTCTAGTTGATGGTATTCTTTCATTCATACATGCTTTATTGAGTGATTTTTGTTTGTTTGTTTGTTTTTTATTTCTAGGTTGTATGATTTATTAAATTATTTATTTTTTGCATTTTGTAGCTGGTGACAAAGGCAAGGTTGTGGATAGACAAGGAGTGTGTGAGGCTTGCAAACAGCCTATCAGGTAAATTGGAAAGAAAACAGCGACAGTTATAGTGTGTGTATATGTGCACGTATTAGTGTGTACATATGTGTGTATGTATGCAGATGTGTCTGTGCCCCAAATTAGGGATTTTTAAAGTCCTTTTTGAGGTAGCTTTGCCTCCCTCAAAATGGTTTTGCCTCACCTCCCATCCCCTCCTGAAAAATATTATGACCTTCACGGTGACATTTGCCACAAATCTTTCATTAATTTCATGGAAATTATAAGGCCCTCCCCCTTCCCTCCCCTCCCCTGAAACTTGAAATACAAAAGGTGATTAGACCCTCAAGTTTGTTTTGGTTATATAAAGTATCGTGCGAATGATTAATATTAAATATTCTTTCTCATGTTTGTCTCTTCCAGAGGTCCTTATGCAGCAGCAATGGGTAAGGTGTGGTGCACCGGGTGCTTCGTGTGCGGCTCTTGTGGTAAGAGCATGCAGAACACCAGTTTCATCTTTGAAGAGGAGACGGTCTTCTGTGATGAGTGCTTCCAGTCCAAGTTTGCAGAACACTGTCATGGCTGCAAGAGACCCATCTCAGGGGTAAGTACTTCCATAAGTCAGGATACTGGTTGCAAATAGCAGCAAGTTGAAGTTTGATGCTTTAGAAATTCGTGAGTGTCCTTATACAAATCTTCGTAATTGTTACTATAATAATTTATGCTGCTGTGTTATTTTTCATAGCGTGTCATATCGGCCGTTGGTCTTCACTGGTGCGAGGGATGCTTCAACTGTTCTCGATGCAGCGTGAGCCTTGCAAAAGGTACGCAATATATGGAGCCTTATATAATATTGATGTTTACAAATATTAATTTCATTTGATAAAATATGCAACAGTGTATTACTTTAATGTATGGTATATGTCTTTCTCACTGCCATACTTTCAAACATAGCAATAAACTTATTGCATTGCATATACAATATTTACTAAGTTAATTCAGCATGTGTGTGTGTGTGTGTGTGTGTGTGAGTGTGTGTGTGTGTGTTTGTGTTACCACAGTACTTATGTACCTATGAAGGGTAACAAATAAAAAAGAAAAATAGAGGCATTGCTAACCTTTTAATAGATCCTTATGGTTACATACTTGCATACCGTATCAGCATCATCTACATTATATATTCACACACTTCAGGTACTGGATTCAACATGGAGAACAACCTGCTATTCTGTGTGGACTGTTTTGGTGCGCTCTACGGTGCCACCTGTCATGGCTGCAGCCAGCGAATAGGAGGAGACGAGCTGTGGGTGGAGGCTCTGGAGCACACGTGGCATCCAGCCTGCTTCGTCTGTGACGTGAGTGTTGTGTTGGGTCAAGTATTGCTTGTTGGGGCAAACAGGATTCGTAAACATGTGTTTCTTTTACAGGTTCAATATCAGCTATTTATTACTGTGAACGAATAAGGGATCTGATTATTTATCCCTTAGTGCGGAATATTGATGAGCTATTATTCTAATAAATACGCGTATGCGCAGAATTCATTCCACCGTGAAGGCGCCAATTTAATTGGGGAGCATGTCGCGTTGTCAGTGAAAGCTGGTGAGTGTCTGTATACTTTTATTTTTTTATTTTTTTTTGCATCTCGTAGTTTGTGGCTATGTTAATTTATTAGTAGATGGTTTCTAGCTTGCATTTAGGTAAGAAATTAGTGTGCTGAAGTTCTGAGCGTGCTACCTGTATCAAATGTATGACAATTGTATTCTGTTAGTGCGGCGCGTGACATTCACGGTTACTCTATATACACTACATTGCGCCTATCAAAATTCTGCTGTCCTGAATAACGGTTCTAATAAATCTCTTTCCTCCCTTATGTCTGCTTATTGCACATAACAAATCCATTGTAATTAGGTGAAAATAAAGTATTTTCAGATTACTCATTATTTTACTTTTTACTTTTTTATTTTGTACTTTATTCCCCTTTGTCCTAACTTACTTGTCATTAGCATAGAACTTTATCCAGGTTTGTGGTACTTTTCTTTATACTTACAGTATTTCTTACTATTGTTACAGACTTGCCAGAAACCTTTGGAAGGTACCAAGTTCTTTTCTCGTCTTGGTCATCCATGCTGTTCCAACTGCGTGTGAAGATGCTGCTTTCTGTTACGCAAAATCATTTCATATGAACATCTTTTCAGATACCTTTAGAATAGTGTTATTTTTTTACTGTCTTTTTTTTTTTGTGAATGAATGCTATTAGCTAGTAGCACATTACGAAATAGGTTACTAGTTTCTATGTATTTTCAAATTTGTGTCAGTATCATTGATTACAATCTTCCCTGTTGTTATTGCATTGCCAGACTGAAAGATCCATATTAAAAAAAAAAGAAAAAAAGAAGAAAAGGATTATGTGCACACTGATCATGTAGTAAGGGTGTTGTTATTATAACAATTATGTGTTCAGGGATTCACACAGGCGTTTTCACTAGGGGAGGGGGGAGATAGGAGATTTAATAGTAAAAAAAAGTATGTTTACTGTAGCCTGAGTATGAAACAGATTCATAGATTAAAACTTAAAAACAACAACAACTACATAATGCGAATAGAAAGTGTTGAATTTGAGTAAGTGTAGGACATTTTTTAAACTGTAGAGTAAGGCTACTTTCATAATTAATACATGTACTGATCACATTATTTAAAAGAAATTATTCGGGGTTAAAATTTACGGGGTGGAAACTAAAAGGGGGAGGGAGGGGGGGGTCAAGAAAGTCCCGGGCTCTTATAGCCTGTAAGAATCCCTGCTGTTATATCTAATTTATATAAAGTTTACACTGATATGTAATTTTTTCTACGGTATAGTGGTTGGGCTGTTACTTTGGCAATGTAGATACCTAAACTTGTAACTACTAGTAATCACTGGAGGATATTATGTTATTGTAGATAAGGCCTGCCAGATTAAGTTCGAAATTTTTAGAATTATTCTGTTTTTTTTTATTCCAAAATAAAGTGTTATTATTCCAAAAGAATTTGAAATAGTGATGACTGCAGTAGCTATATACATAAGGTATATCATGAAATAATGATTAATGAGTAAAAGAATCAAGCCAAAGAATCAGCTACGCCTTTTTCGGTGAAAGTGATAAAATACCTCTAATACTCAGGTAATTGTCTTTTCCCGCGCATTTTGTTCAACCTCTCTTGTGTGTGCAGAGAGCGACAAGTCCCTGCAGAGAGCGACAAGTCCCTGCAATGCCCGCGCTAAAAATACTAGAGACGCTAGCATTACCCTGTGGTGAACGCGTGTTTCCAACGTCGGTCGTTATTTCTGAAAGCTTTTAAGAAGAGTAAGAGATAGTTTTAACTGATTTGCTGCTGATTATTCTGTAAGTTAGCGCTTTAAAATGGATGTGGAAAGTCGAACATCAATGAAGCGACCACCAAATAAGTACATCAGGAGGTCCTACAAATCTGTTCCATGTCCTCAAGCCCTTGGATATACCACAGGAAAAACCTTAGGATCAGGGAAATATGCCAAAGTCAAAGCTGCTTGGTCTCCTTATGAAAGGGAAATGGTTAGTATTAGCTAATTTACTACATTTTATTATTATTATTATTATATTTATTATTATTATTATTATAATTAGCTATTATTATTAATATTCTTATTCTTATTGTTGTTGTTGTTATTTATTATTATTATTATTATTATTAATTATTATTATTATTATTATTATTATTATTATTATTATTATTTTATTATTATTATTATTATTATTATTATTATTATTATTATTATTATTATTAATTATTATTATTTATGCCTATAGATTGCAATCAAGATAGTAAACAAGGCTAAAGTGAATGAGGAAGAACTGGCCAAGTTCTTGCCAAGAGAGATTGCTGTTCTCCAAAAAGTCTCTCACCCACACATTGTTAAGATGTTTCAAATTGTAGAGAGTGAGCGCCAATGCTACTTTATGACAGAAATTGCTGAAAATGGCAACGTTCTGGATTATTTGAACTTCAGATGTGTTCTAACTGAAGGAGAGGCTCATCATATCTTCAGCCAAATGTGTGAAGCAGTATCCTATTGCCATTCCTTAGGAATAGCACACAGAGATATTAAGCTAGAAAATGTCTTCTTTGACAAGAACATGGACGTAAAAGTAGGAGGTAAGTTGGTTTTAAGTTTTATCATAAAAACATGTTTCATTTTTTCTTAATATTTTAGATTTTGGATTTGCCTTGGAATGCAAGAACAAGCTGTGCTATACTCCAGTAGGATCCTTTACCTACAAGGCACCTGAAATCATGCTGTCCTTAGTAGACGAGTTTGATCCATTCAAAGCTGACTCATGGAGCATGTAAGTGTTAAATTATAAACAAAAAAACTATGTTTATTTGCTATAAATATAATTACAGGGGTGTTTGCCTGTATGCATTGGTGAACGAGTGGTATCCATTTGGAGGAGACTATGAATGCTACAATAATAGTCTAGCAGATTACCAAAACCTTCACGTAGGATACCACCTCTCAGAAGGTAAACACATTTATCATACTGCTATGGGATATTACATTTATTGCTCTACTGTCATTTTAGAATTCCACAGCTTGGTGAGCTCTCTCCTAACTATCAATGCAACTACACGACCTCTAATATCAGAGATTGGTTTCCACTCTTGGATGACAGACTGCCCTAGCATCCGACCATCGTGGTATGACACGAGTGATAAATATACCATACAAACATGTCTTCCCTCATACTTGCACAACGTAAAGCCGAGACACTCGTGCACTTCTCAGTCTTCATCGTGCAAAAATGCTGTGGCTCCTTATGCTCAATCATCAATGGAGGATGTCAAAGACACTGACCTTTCATGTGGAGCTGATGCTGGAATTTCTACAGTATTTGATGACATTGCTGAGCCTGGAGAAGTGACATGTAACCAAGTGAAGGATGTAACATGTGCTTCTTCTTGCAAACAAGCAGAAGCAGCTAGAATTGTACGTACAGTTTCATTTGCAGGTGAAATAGCTACTAATGATAGAGGAATCAAAATTGTCAAAAATATCAATCTTGACAAATATGCAAGTCATCATACACCATCTGATTCCATTTCACTAAATGTAAAGGATTCTGTGGCAATTGAATCTACTACTGATTGTGATGAATATGATAGAGTCTTCCGTATGGGAATAGCCTCAACAGAGTCAAACAATGTATCACTCTCACCCCATGCTGATGATACTGTGAAATCCAAGTATGTTCCCATAGAGAACGCAATTGTTGCTGACACTGCCTCCACTGAGTGTGGCATTGAAGCCATTGCTGAAGGGACAACTCTACCAGATACTGTGGATTCTCAGCACCATGTGACCTCTAGTCAAGGTCCACACAAAGCCCGTCACTTCAAGGCGAGGATCAGATCTGCTGGCCGCAGATTACTTTCCTTCATTCAAAGGATTGGAAGGCATAGAGCTCATCAATAAACAATTATTAGATTGCATAGCTATAAACATTCCATAATATGACATTAAAATTTTCATGAGCAATGCATACATGACATACTTCAATTGAACGATCATCACTAAATTTGAAAAAAAAAATATTAGAAAGTTATATTATCTAACTGGTCGTTGGATAATTTGGTTAGTCTTGTGAATATTTAAATTTTATTGCCTTAGTGCAAGGAAATCATTTCCAGAAATTCCATAACTTTTTAACGCATCAGCTTTAGCTATATCTGAGTTGTTCCACGATTTCTTCAAAAGCAGGGACTGGTAAGTGTCGCCATAAGAAAGACAAAATTTTCAGAGCAGAGCTGAATTGATGAGGACAAGCTAAAAAAACAACGATACAAATGCACCATCACAGGTGAAACGTTAAAAGGCGAAAGACAAACATAGTTGAAAGATAATGGATTGTGGCCTTGGAGCTTCTATCCCCCCCCCCCCCCCTGCCCCTCCCCCATTCAGCCCTCTTGATTTACAGTTTTTTTTAAACAAACTACGACCACTGAATGGTGCCAATCAAAGCTTGATGTAAGATGACACTATGGTTGGTCAAGTGGTGACAGATTTTAATTATGTTTATGATCTGGTTTAATACGGAGACAGCATACCTTTAACCAAGGGGGGTTCGGTAGAACCTCCCTTTAGAATGATCTGAAGTAAATGTTTTAGACACACCCCACATATAACTTCTGGAATATTATCATCTGTTCGATCGTGTTGAACCTGTGATGGAATTCTCTGCTGTTTCCCTAGATGTACTTCATACTCTGTATGTGGACAGCCTAGTCTGAGTCCAAGTGACCCCAATAAACATCCCAGCTCCTTGGCTACAAAATTTCACTCTAATATCAGCATTAGTATAGCTTGCTACGTTACATCTATTCTTTATACAGTGTAACTTAATGCACTTATTAGTAAGATTAATAGCATGGGTAAGCGTGCTATTCGATATTAATAGCACAAGCAAACGGAATGTTTTCAACAGATTAGGAGAAGAGCCATGGAAAGTATCTGAGAAAGTTAATCCTGAAATACACAGATAGTGAGTGCTCTATACAGTGTGGCTACAATGCAAATGATTAAAAAAAAAAAGAAGCTGGCCTGTCACACATAATTGGTCACCCTCCGAGAGGTGGAAAAGGGTCTGATTAAGTAAAACGCATAGCTACTCATTAAAAATCAAATTTTAAACCACCACCAGAGCTCTCTTAATGTATTATTATTATTTTTATTGAGAAACATAGTGGTGAAAAGCTTGCATTGGTTAAAAAATTAAGCTCTATGGAGAGTCAATACCCTTTAAGTTTAACAAAACTAAGCTGCTTTTTTGGCAGCTGCTATTAATTATTTATATAAACTTATATATCTGTATATACATCTAAATATATATTATATATAAATATTTATTCCACCCTAGATATCTTCACAATGATATCTTTAGGTACATGACCCCTGAAATTACTCATGATATTTCACATTTCAATACTGGGCAAGCTCATTACCCTAGTAGTTATAGCAACTGGCCAAACTTGCCATTTATCCAGGTTTTTACAGCTGCCTTCCTCTGGAGTAGCCTACTCAACAAGGTTAGAGCAGCTGCTGGGGGTGTGGGGAGCCCCTACAATCAACTATTAGCAGTGAGTTCCTAACTAGTACAACTACCCTAGTAAAGATATTTAGTATGGAATAAACCACTTATTAAGCTTGTCAGAGTGGTATGGCTTTATTTTCACTCATTTTTGGCTCATGAAAATAAATTAGTCTGCTCATGAAATATTTTTTCATATCACACTCTGACTCATGTAATAAGTACTATATATTATATGCATATAAATACCATAGCCGGAGTCATTTTTCAATACAAAAAAGTGTAATATTATTTTTAAATACCACAGTCACGGAAAACTGAAATAATGTCCTGATTGGTCATGGATATCTCTTTGCAGCCTTGCCACACTTTTACCCGCTAGGCAATGTTGTGTTGAAATTCCAGGGAAACACTATTTGGCAACGGTGAGAAAAGTATGAATTATAGCACAACTGGGATGAAAATATTTCTTTGACGGATATACAATGCAATTATGTTTTTCTTAGCTACAGAAATGAACTGTTATCGTAGGCTATAGTATTAATGTATAATAAAACTGAAAACTGCAATATTCGGATAAATAACATTCGTGAGGCAAGAAATTTCACTCGGCTCTGCCTCGTAAAAAATTTCTTGCTTCACTCATGCTATTAATCCTGAATACCACAGTTTTCCATGCTATTACATCTCCATATACATACATGTATTATAATAGATTGCCTATGCTATGTATATGCATCCCCCCCCCCCCCCCCCCCCCCCCACCCCCTTCCTCCCACCCCCTTCCTCCCACCCAGAAAACATTTTTTAGATATGGCCCTGGTAGCTTAGAAATAAGAAAAACTCCATTGGCAAAATTGAGAAACAATGCTTGAATCAGATTATGTTTATATGGTGTTAAAAGTGACAGACTATATATCAGATTAACACAAAAGGATTGCAGTGTACAAGTTATAGCAGCAAAGACCACACACAACCCCTTTCCCTAGCAAGAATAGAATGGTACAGCCTGTACTTTACTGTGAATTCAGAAAGCAGCAGTCAACAGAAGAAGAGTCAAAGAAGGCTGATGATGAAGTTATAATTGTCACTGCAAATGATGTCAGTTGATATAAACCACAGTGCTGTCCTCTTTTCTCTTGACCATGCCAGTGTTGCCCAACATATAATCACTAGATTAATGTCTAAACATAGATAATATAGTTAGAATTATTTGAGAATCATGTTCTCGAAAGCATTGAGTTAATTTGCTGTAAAAATAGGCAAATTTTTCAAGAGCTAATGAGCTTGCGAAATGATGTATAGATGCTTCATATAGTTCAGAAAGAGCTACTGCATGGTGGAAAAGACAAGATGCTATAGTTAATAAGGAGCTCTATGACTTGTATTCAACCTCCTCAGTTGCAGCTGAAAAACTTTAAGATTGAGCCGATCCCATTTTTGTGGGAATGAATCATGTTCAACTCTGTTGGAGTGCTAGACACCACTTCCTGAATTAACCTCAAAAGAAGCTTACAATAAAGAGCATATATAGCTACACAGATCTGTACCTGGAGCTACTTTGCACATTATAACTATATCAGTAAGATAAAAATATATTAAATTGATTAGAATTGTTCGTTGTGTGTGCATGTGTGTTCCTCAAGGTGTCAGTGAGGAATCTCAACTTGACTTATATGAAACAGTAACCAAGTTGATATATTACTGCATCCTTTTTCTTGATTTCTGTGTAATGTGCATGTACACATGTTAGAGAGAGCACTTTGACCTCCTTCATCGAGTTAACAGATCGCAGGTGGGAACTATTTGAGAGGTAGACTATCTAGGTTGTTACAAAAAAATCTATTGCAGTTTTAATTAGCTCTTCCTTAAGTCCAAAAATATTAATTTTAATGTAGCTGTTTCATTAATATGCACATATCAACTTGTGATGACTACTTCTTGACCAATAATCACTTTAAATTTATAGCTAATAAAAATTCAAGATATTCAATAATTGAAGCTCAACATTTGTTAGAATGAGGACAAATACAAATAATCTTACTACAAACTTACATTTTGTGGTGCTAACAAAACTCAATAAAGTATGTATGTGTTTTTTTTTGGGCTAACTATGCTATGAGGATAAATACAAATAATCATGCTACAAACCTTTAGTTTGTTGTGCTGACAAAACTAAAAAACATGAAATATGTCTTTTTTGGCTAACTATAAAATTGTGCACGGTCACATAATTCTCTTGCTATATTTAGCTCTGTTCTATTTCTATTCTTCAGGATTACCACCAGGGTTATCGCCCTGTGTGTTATCCAATCTTGGCTTCATGTTCTTTAACAGTTCTAAAAGTTCCTTTGCCATAATATTATCTCTTTTTTGAGCAGTGAAATTTTTCCAATTTTTACAACGGTTTCTTTTTAGCACACCATGCTCATACTCAGCTTTAGTAAATACACTGATGGAAGAAGTATATTCTTTGTTGAAAATTAAATATGCAGCAACGGCTGCAAAGAATACTGTAATGGCTTGATAGAGTCCAATGAGATGGTTGGTAGCATCATCGAAAGCTTTGTTGATTGGAAGATAATAATAAATGAGTATGTTGTAGATAAAATAACCAATCAGTATGACTATCACGATAATCTTAGCAACTAAAATACATATGAAGTGACAGGAGTGCATAGATCTATTGTCATCCTGTCTTTCACTGCCGGCATCATTTTCATTATCATTATCCTTTCCAAATTTTTTTCTTTTGTTACATTCACAATTACATATGTTTTTGAATGCGGTTTTACGGTTTCGAATAGAATCACAAGGTACAGCTAATGTTTTACAACATTGAACTGAACCACGAGTTTCAGCTGGTTGAATTAAAGGAGTGTCATCCAGTGTTTCACTGCCGGCATCATTTTCATTAGTAGAATCACAAGGTTCAGCTAACATTTCAATTGAACCAGGAGTTTCAGCTTGTGTTTCACAATTAGAATCATCCCTAGTATTTCCTTGTATATTTTTGATGCTTGTACAACACTTGATACATGAATCCTTACAATTTTCGAATACTTTTGGAAGTTGGACTAGAGCTTCACACAATACTACTATTAAAATTCCATAGACAAGAGCAACACCAATTGCGTGGTACACATCGTGAATGAAAGCAATGATGATGTAATGGAAGTGGTTGGCTAAATTACAAAACGGAAAAATTATGCTGTATGCACAGAATTGGCAAAACCAGATTTCATCAATTTTTGATTTACAGCATGTTTTCTTTAATATTATGATTACAATTGGTGCTGAGATAAATGCAGCAAATACAAATCCGTCCAAAACCATTGTATGTACACTTAAACCGGTTGCAAAAAACAACTCTCCTTTTGTATGAAATGAGTAATAATTGGTATATTCTTCATTGAGTATTTTGTTCGTATTATATGAGTAACCAATTGCACAGGCTGATAACACAGCGGTATAGATCACAAATAGTAGTGATAATAGAAATACATTTTGTAACTCGTACTTACAGTTAGCTTTTATCGCATGTGTACTACTATTTAATTTTTCTTTTATGCGTTTAATGCGACAATTTTCAGTGAGATGATTGTAATAACAAACTACTACTACAATGCAAGCATAGGCAATACATGGAGATATGAAGAATGTGCAGAAGGTGTAGGCACTACTATATTTTGTTGAATTATCAGTTATCCAACTTTTTATACTCTCAGCAGTTTCTGCCTTTGGACCATAATCATCTGAAATTGGTGAGTTTATAGACTTTTCCGTTGCGTAGAGTTTTAACTGTAAGCAAAATTGGAATTTATTGTCTATTTTATGTGTACACTCTATAATTATATCTTATGTTTAATGTCAATCTATCCATACAACTAAAGGAGGCTAATAAACAGAATATTTACAGAAATAATCCTATGCTGGGTGACTAAAAAGGTTACAAGCCATCATGCCACCTTCAGTACAAGTACCTACAATTGAGCGAATTAATACTACTCTATCGGTATCTCTCTGCTGTCAAACCACTTACACATGTAACAAGTTGATATTCTATAAGTCTAACACTATATGATATGCACTGTTAAAAATGGGGTGTTTGGATAACAGTTTTGGTGTTAAATAGGAGGCGCTGCCTTTGAAATGGAGAAACTAAGGATATAAGTTATTGTTGTATATGCTCACTTGGTAAGTACATGTATTGGTGTGGAAGTTATAAGGGCTCAAAGTGGGGTGTCCAGACAGCGCTTCCTGCTAAACACCTCGCGAGGTGTTTTTTAAGCACCCCATTTTAACAGTGTAGATATATTTTTTTAAAAAACAGTTTGTTTCCTGAGTAGCTACCTTAATCACTTAATATTGGGTTCAGTCTTTATACATTGCTGACTGCGGTTTATATTTACTTCACACATACAAAATATAAACAACAGTAGCATGAAATAATTAGAGTCATTTTGCCGTTTATCAAGTAACTAATTAGCTATTAAAGTTAGTGTATCGTTCACTTATTGTTCACAACTATCCGTTATAACAGTAATGACTATTATTTTTGTCTCTATTCATACCACTAAAGTTATGCCACTCAGTTCAGTAAAGTGCTAATTAATTTAATTCACTACCTACCCTTTGTGTCAACAGTTGTATTTGTTCCACATGAGCATTGATACAATCCAAAGTAAGATTTAAAGATATTCTTCCAATCCCTTCACTTATATCCGAGAAAAGCAGAGATGTGAACTGAAAGACATGGATAGGATGGTACAAGTAGAATGTAGATGCAGACCAAAACCACAAAGTAGAGTTCATTATATCTCCGTATTCATCAATGTAGTTATAAGTGACTATAACAAATACTGGAGGTGCTCTGTCCGGAGGGAAAAATGTCTTTTGAACTTGAAACATGTTGCTGTCATTTTTGGTAATTTGCTCAACTAGAGCAGAGTAGCACTGACTACAGGTGTCATTTGGCAAACAAATTATATCACTCAGAGTTTCTTGAGCACATAAAAGAGTCAAGAGGCAGCCATACCAATAGATTAATAAAGCCATGGTCCCAGGAGTGACAGTGTGACTGTGGTGTCTTTTAAACTAGAAAGTTTGAACTTGAATAATCACTGAGAAATTAGTGTATAAACAGTACTAATGATAACAATGGTTTAGAAACAATGTCATGTACTATCATAGCTATTTTGTGACCATAATTATGGTGAGATCTAGTGTGTAGTGAGTGATAATGTGACCTTGTAGTTTAAAACAACAACGCCAACAACAACAGTCCTCAATAATAGCAACAAACCATAAAAAAATAACAGCTAAAAAAACTCAACTTATCAGAGTGTGGTAGCACTATCAATTTCGGGTTGACCACCCCTTCACCCCCATAGGGACAATACAAAATTCACTTCACATTACATCTGGCTTCAGTCAACAATAATTAAGAAAAAACAGTGATCAGTTGTCTTTTGGGGTCTCTCAGCATGTTATATATTAAATTTGTAATACACATTGTGCAAAAATTCCAAAGTTAATAAAAATTCAAAGAATCGAATTTCTCCATATCAACTTCTTTTTTAATCAGTCTAGAGGAAAACTGTACACATTTCTGGGGCTGCTAATAGCATAAATCAGTAAGCTTTTCCAACGTATAGGTCCATGACCCTATGGTGTTCTTTCTTATATCCCCGAGTTTTGACGCCATTTTGACAGCTCATGCAGTGTGGTTGAATGGGTGCCACGCCTTTTCAGTCACACTGATGAGTTAGACAATAGTGAGGGAGAAAAAAAGATTACCCTGAATTGCTACATCTTTGCGGCAGCTGTTGGAGAAAACAGTAAATATTGGCCTAGATTGTTTCAGAAGTCGTTTAGTAATTATTTTTTATAAGCTGTCATGGATAAAGATAATGTGAATTTTGAAAAGAGGGCAGTTGAGACTAAGATGTTGTAGTAAAACATAGCTTATGGAACTGGAATTACATATATAGATGAATAGTCATGGCAAAGATTGTAAAAAAAAAAGTGGGAAAATAGCTGTAAAAAAACATTTCATAAAATAATGTTGAAAAATAATTTAGGGTTGCTCTAATAAATATAGAAACAAGGAATTTTTTAAAGCCAAAATTCTAATTCAAAAGATGAGCATTTCAAAACTTACCCAAATTGAGAATGGTGACTCTACAACATTAAATCACTGCCTTGATTAAAAAAATTTAAAAAAAAGTAAAAAAAAGAAAGAAATAAGAAACACTTAAAAATGTAAATTATTTTTAGGATCTCTCAAAAAGTTGGGGATCAAGATAAATCCCATGTGTTTGACAACTTTCAAAACTTTCAAAGTTGACAAAAGGAAAGTTCTGAACTTTTATAGTCAACAAATGGTAAGTTCTGAACTTTTGAAGTTAACAAATGACAAGGCAGTGATTTTGGGGTGTATAATCACCATTGGGCAAATTTTGTAATGCTCATCTTTTGAATTAACACTTTGGCTATAAAATTTTTGTTGCCACATTTTTTAGAGTAACCCTAACTTTTTTGTAAATTGGCAAGATTTTTCACGAGCAGGTTAATTTATTTTCACCAGCCAGAGACAAGTGAAAATTAAATCTGCTAATCCTTTAAAATAACTTAAGGCTGCACTAATCTATTAAATAACAAGAACAGGTAAAGTGTTAGGTATTATAAACAAACTTAATAACAATTAGCTCTATTTGTAGCTCTCTCAGGTCTTTCCCATTACTTTTAAAGGTTGCTATGTACTATATCATTTTTTTCCTTCTAATACATTTTTGTAAAGGCATAGATCTACGGAGACAGAAGAGAACAGACTTTCGCAGTTAGATCTTACAAACTCAGCGGAGTTTATTTTCTATTCTATTAGTGGCGGTGGTAAGTTACCTTTATTGCTTGGCTGTTCATAGCTATACACTTTGCGTAACAGATTTGTTCTCACTTGAAAATCCATTGTCCAATAGTCAACTCCTTAAGACACTACAATACAATGCTTTGTCTACTAGAGTTCTGGTACAATAGAGCATTTTCAACTGAGTATACTGTGGAAAGGCCGCCAGCTTAAACAGAATCCTTCGGTATATTGATCCTTATCGTACCATCCTCAGATATTTGCTTGCTTACCCCCTAAAAATCAATTGTTCAATTATTAAGTCATGAACAGAATACAATGTAAGTCTTGTGCTGGTATATACAGTGTATGTTTGTGTGAAAGTGCTGTTTGTGGCTAAAGAATGGCATATATAAATATTAAACAAAATCATTTGACTAACTAGTGATGTGCTTGAGCACAAATGGCTAGCGAGCCTAATTCAGCGAGCGAGCGAAGCTGACTATCAGTCGTGTTCAATTGAGATTTCAGATATATACTAGTGGTGCGCTCGAATAGCGCAAATGCATGGCGAGCGAGTAAATATATGAGTATAGGTAACGATGATTTGTGAAGGAAAACACTAAATAATAGCAATGATTAGGCATGAAGAGTTAACAATAACAGAATTACCTGAATAAACTTCGAAAGCAGTGGCAAAGAAGAGCAGCTTGGCAATTTGCCATTCAGTCTTTCGCCAAGAAGAGAGTAGCTATAAACTTTTTGGTTGAAACTTAATTGAAAAATACTGGAACTGTGAACGCTTTACCTAACTACGTAATTAGAAGCGCGGGCGAAATTTTTTGACGTACGCATACATACCTACATACATACATATATATATATATCTGAAATCTCAATTGAACACGACTGATAGTCAGCTTCGCTCGCTTCGCTCGCTCGCTGAATAAATATGTATGTATGTATACGTACGTCAAAATATTTCGCCCGCGCTTCTAATTACGTAAGTTAGGTAAAGCGTTCATAGTTCCAGTATTTTTCAATTAACGAGCGCGGAGAATCCTGCTGCACTGCCTTACGCAACTCTGTTTCAACCAAAACATTTATAGCTACTCTCTTCTTGAAACAATTGTGAAGTCTTTGTCAAGCTGCGCTTCTTTGCCACTGCTTTCTAAATTTATTCAGGTAATTCTGTTATTGTTAACTCTTCATGCCTAATCAGTTAGATCTGTCCTATTTTTCTGTAAAAAGAGTCTGCTCGCTCGCCATGCATTTGTGCTATTCGAGCGTAACACTAGTACTACACCAGTGTTAAACGTTTGGTTTTAACTTGTAATAGTCAAGCTACTAAAAAAAGTTGATTTTTTTTAATTGGCGAGCGAGCGAAGCGAGCGAGACAGTATTAGGGGTGGATAATGCAAAATCGGGTATATGTTATTGGCGAGCGAGCGAAGCGAGCGAGACACTATCAGGGGAAACTCAATCGAGATTTCGCTATATATATTTATTTATTTATTTGTTTATGGGGTACGTGAGACCTCTGTTTTCGCCCGCGCTTCTAATTACGTAAGTTAGGTAAAGCGTTCACAGTTTCAGTATTATTCAATTAACGAGCTCTGAGAATCCTTAGTGGCGGTGGTAAGTCAATGCGCTCTTTGTCATGGTTATAAGCTGTGCGCAACAGTATTTACTTGAAAATACATTGTCCACTAGACTACTGCGAAGGTAAGTCTGTGTAAGTGCATGTCCAGTTGTGTCAAAGCATTGTGTGTTACAACCACTACTTAGCTAAAGAATATCACAAAGAAAACTTTTAAATAACATGTATTGTTTTGTTGTTTTCCTTCCAAGCAGTTGCAGAGAGTTGTTACTATGGCACTGAAATCCCTTTACCCTGTATGCTAAATTAAAAAACTGGACCTTATTTTCAGTAGCTTCAGTGTTAGAAGTCAAAAGCATTCATATAAAAATAGTATAGTCTTTAGGCTCGCTCGCCATTTGTGCTCAAGCACACCACTAGTATATATGTATGTATGTGGGGATGGTACATATGTCATTTAAATGCGCGAGCGGGGGACGTTTTTCTCCAAAAAAACACGGCTTTTTAGGCTTGACCCCAGTTTATTCTGAAACTACAGCATTAAGCAAGCCTTACTTTATACTTAAGCTCCAAAGTGTGAGAAAATTCCGGCGAAAACGCTTGCTTTTCAAGAAACAAAAAGTTGATTTTACCGGTTACTATGGCATTGACGACCCACTTACAGACCTAATTTCAAAACTTCGCCGTTTTAGGGGGGTTACGGAGTGCCGCTTGTTGGTTGTCAAGAGTCATTGGTAGTCAGAATGCCGTAGTACTAGTGGTGTGCTTGAGCACAAATGGCGAGCGAGCCTTAAACTACACTATTGTTAAAAGATTGATTTTAAATACTAACACTCAAGCTACTAAAATAAAGTCGAGTTTTTAAATATGCGGTAAAGGAGATTCACTAGTATATATCAGAAATCTCAATTGAACACGACTGAGAGTCAGCTTCGCTCGCTTCGCTCGCTGAACTAGTGATGTGCTTAAGCACAAATGGTGAGCGAGCCTAAAGACTATCTATTTTTATATGAATGATTTTGACTTCTAACACTGAAGCTACTGAAAATAAGGTCCAGTTTTTAAATTTCGCATACACGGTAAAGGGATTTCAGTGCCATAGTAACAACTCTCTGCAACTGCTTGAATTGAAGGGAAAAAACAACAACACAACAATACACGTTATTTAAATGTTTTATTTGTGATATTCTTTAGCTAAGTAGTGGTTGTAACACACAATGATTTGACACAACTGGACATGCACCTACACAGACTTACCTTTGCGGTAGTTTAGTGGACAATGTATTTTCAAGTAAATACTGTTGCGCACGGCTTATAACCATGACAAAGAGCGCATTGAGTTACCACCGCCACTAACTCGAATAGAAATGGAAGTCCCTTAAGTTTTCACGTTTTAACTGCACCCACAAAAGAATTCAAAATGGTTCCCTGTAATTGCAGCTATTCCATGCATGCTTGGTGTGGCTACAAAATACTGTCAAAGTGAGAAAACAATAGTGGTAGTTTTTTTCTATGATGAAGGTGCCTGGTACCGTAATCCTCAGGAATAGTCTAATCAATAAATTAGGAACATTTAATGGCTTTTCAAAAAGAAAGATTCTTTACTTTGCTACCTGATTCTGTATAAATCTGTAAAATCCTATGTGATCAGGTATTGTAGACATAATTATATTATATTTAAAGAGAAACACTGACCAAAAAACACAAAAAGTTAAAACACCAAACGTTTCTGCTACGGACTGTAGCCTTCATCAGTGGTAATGATTCAAAAATAAATAAATAGTTACTATGACAGGTGAAAGCCTAAGGGTAGTACATGATGTTAAAGCACTTGGTGGTAACCATGAGTCCTGAGGGTTAGCTATTTGGTTTTGTTTGTATGCTTCAAGAAAGGGCACATATCCGATCTGCTTTGAAGATGAACGGCTACCCTTCACGTGTCATCTCAAAAGCCATGCGAGCGAGACCAGCATCTAGTAGCAAGGTGATGATGAAACCCAAGGCAACAGTAGTCTTACCTTACATAAAGAATGTGTCAGAATGCATAAAGAGAATTCTGTTACCATATCAGAACTTGCTTCAAGCCACACACTACCCTCAGGCAGCTTCTAGTTTATCCAAAAGATATTCCCATTCCAGTTGAGTCACAAACAGGAGTGATATACCAGGTATCATGTGGAACTTGTCACATCTCTTATATTGGGCACACTGGACGAACAATAACACATAGATTAAAAGAACATAAGCAAGCTCTAACTTCACCTTATCATTTTTCAGCTGTTGCAGAACATGCAATGAAAGAGAGTCATGTTATTGATTGGAAGAGTGGTAAAGTGATTGACATCTGCCATCAGTTATACCCTCGTTGTTATTTGGAATCATGGTACATTAAAACTGAAGGGAGCAAGATCAACAGAGATGAAGGATTGTTGCCTCAAGTTTATAGTAGCCTAGTGAAACATACAAACCAAACCTAACAGCTAACCCTCAGGACTCATGGTTACCACCAAGTGCTTTAACCCTTAGGCTTTCACCTGTCATAGTAACTATTTATTTATTTTTGAATCATTACCACTGATGAAGGCTACAGACCGTAGCTGAAACGTTTGGTGTTTTAACTTTTTGTGTTTTTTGGTCAGTGTTTCTCTTTAAATATACCTGATTCTGTTTTGGTTTTAGCTCTCCTCCTCCTTGCTTTGTCTTTTTTCATTTCTTATATATCTCCTTACTAATTTTTCTTCTGGAGTTTCTAACGCCGCGTTTCTAACGTTTTGTCTCTCTTTCGCAGAATTTGTTTCACTGGGCATCGCTACTTCGTACGGCGGGTAAACAAAACAAAATGTTGCTAAGAAGGTTACCCGGCCCGCGCAAGCGCGTAGGAGAAAATGTGCACACGTACGCCCATGCAAGAACAAAAACAATTCCTAGACCTAACTCAATCACGGATTCATTAGAGAGTCAGCTCCGCTCGCTTCGCTCGCTTCGCTGAATAAACAAACGTCCCCGATTTTCAATTGTGTTACCCCTGTAAGTGTCTCGCTCGCTACGCTCGCTCGCCAATAAATGGGAAGCGAGCCTTAAACTACACTATAGTTAAATGATTGTTTTTAACTACTAACACTCAAGCTACTAAAATAAAGTCGAGTTTTTAAATTACGTATATACGGTAGCTAAAGGGGATTCAATGCCATAGTAACTGCTCCCCTCAACTGTTTGAATTGAAAAAGAAGCAATAAAATCAAGTCACTTTATTTAAACTTTTTCTTTGTGATATTCTTAGTAGTTGTTGTAACACACAATACTTTCACACAACTGACATACCTACGCTAGACTTACGTTCGTGGTTCGTCTAGTGGACAATGAATTTTCAAGCAAATACTGTTGTGTGTGGTTGCTGGGGGAATGGGGAAGGAACAATGGTCGTCAACCGAAGTGGCCGTGAAGCTTCTGGGTCGTCAACAGGTTCCGGGAAGATACGCTGCCACCAGAATTCAGAGGCTTGCCGCTGCTACTCGCAAGTTATCCAGTCCCTTTATAGCGCTAGGGGTCGCCGGAGCTCGTGTAACAATGGCAGCACAAGAGAACAGGATTTTTAACTCGGTCTACTTGATGTCTTTACTGAACTAACTGTGCGCAGCGTGGCTTTGGTATTTGTACTAGGTCTTGCATGCACTCACACAAAAAGATAGAAACATCCGGTTCACCCACGGCTGTTTCACGTAAATGACACCGCGGAAACTTAATCACACCCCCAGAAATTTTTTCCTGGATCAAATTTCCACACAGAAAGAAGCCGCCGCAGGCTTTCATTTGAGAATACAGCACAAGTGAGGGTTTCTTCTGTGCTCTTTGCAGCCAATCCAACTCTAACTTGTCAACAGCAAAATCTTGGAAGGATCCAGATTTTATCGCATATGTTACTACTCTAGATCTTACTCTCTAGATTCTCCCATATGTCGACCCTGTAGACATGATATCTCCAGAGTTCTCAAGAACCCTGATTCTTTGCCTATAGGTGGAAGAAGAAAAAAACAGGATGAAAAGCGCTGTGTTTCTAATTGTTTTGAAAAATCATTTAGCTACATGCATGAGAAATACACCTATCACGTCATTGGAAATAGATACTGAAAACTCTGAAACTTTTCCATTATGCAAGCACCATTACTTTTTGATAAAAAACAAAGAATTAAATCTTTAAACAACCTGCCCAACCTGCAATATTTCTTTACGTAACAAAACTACTCGAGCTTGCCCTGATGCAAAACGAGTCCAAAAATATTTTGAGAATACTGGATACAACATTCAAATATCTACAGATAGTAAGGTGTGTTTTGCTTGCTATAAGTGTCAGTTGCAAATTCTTATAAATGAGTCTGTAGTCAGCACAGACACAGACCTGCAAGGCATCATTTCAGATCAGACAACTTCTATGAAGGCAAGAAGTACAGCAAGTACTATTGATGAGAGCATTAACTTAGCAATGATACATACTTTAGTCTATGTTGGAGAAGTCTTATTAGCTAATGAGAGCATGCTCCTACCTTCTGTACACAACCTATTCTTTCTGGCGCCTCTCCTCAGCTTCGTCAAGGCGCCAGAAGGTCCTGTTCTTTGCACTAATATGTTATATCACTTAGTTAGGTTAAGTTCTATCTCACTCTTAAGTTTTGTACGTATGTGTGTGCATTTGTATGTATGTGTGTGCGTCTGTGTTCATGTGCAAAGTAGGCATGCGCGTGCAACTTCAAGCACGAGCTTGCTCTTGCATGCTCTCCACATGGACCTCATTACATCAACACCTCATTACCACTTTCATCAACACCTCTAGCTCTAGTATATAATGCATGCACTCAGGTCACCTTTCAGCTCTACATTTCACCACTTTGAAGGCCAACCAGGCCGAGATATTATGGATTTGAAATTAAACTAATCTTCTGCTAAAAAGAATTTGCGCTCGGCTAGTCTTAGTAGCCTAGCTACTCTATTATAACAACAGTAGTTCAGATGAGTCACTGGTTACAGCTCGGTGGGTAATTGCCACTTACAAGCATCACCTCAGCACAGTCTGCAAAATTAAGAAACAAGGAACAATATTGTACCGAACAGGTTGTGATTTACTTACAACTTTGAGCAAAGCATTATAATAAGTCCAAGTCTAATTCTAAGGTACAGAGTGAGTCAGTACCATGTGCTAGTCAAAGCATGGATGGTACAGTGGAAAAAATAAATATTGCTTTGAGAGAACAAATCAAGACATACATTGACAAAGATAAAGCGTTACCTTTTCGCTTTGACCAACTTGATATTAACGCCCTTATATCCGAGTTAGACCCAAGTATTTGGTCTTTCATCAATAACATCACCATATCTACTTCTGAATGCAGAGGTACCAGCAAGTGGCAACTCAATACATGTAAAAAAAATAAGACGTTTTTTTTGCTTGTGTATGATGATGTACATCATTGATGACAGGTGCTACTCTCCAATGCATGGCCTCATAACAGATGTTATTGATAGCTATGGAGGAACTGATACACTGATACGAACCCTCAATAGACTTGGTATATGTAGCTCTATGGACACTCTATCGAGAATTATCCAGTATAGAGTTAGGGAGAGACAGAAAGTTGGACCAGAACATAAGCTATCTGATAAAGCCTTAATAATTATTTCAGCTGATAACATTGATTTTTTGCACAGTTTTTCTAGAGTATATTGTGGAGAAAAGAAGAAATCATTTCATGGTACTACAATACAAGCTGTACAGTCAATTCCAAGTTTAAAGTCTCTAAATGTAACCCAAATTGCTGGCCAAAAAAGACCAAAATTATCACCTTATCCATCCCCTAACAAAAGCTTTATAAAATAATGGGTCTTCTTGAATTTACTACATGCCTGAATAGCTGCAACAGAATAGAATACCCTGATACTTTTGCTAGCTCTTTCAGACCAGCATCAAAATATGGCTTTATTAAAGCAATTTGAAAATTTTTAAGCAAGTACCAATCCCCTGGTAGTGGTAGTAACCAATCATGCTCGTGCCCATACTCAAATTTTATAGCTTGCAATACTTCATATAGTTTTGCATCTCCTTCAACAAGTAGAAAGCTAAGGATAGACTTTTTTGTTGATAAAAGCACTGTATAAATCTTGTAAGACAAACATAAGTGTGTCCTTATCATCAGCAACAGCGTCAAGGGCCTTATAATAGACTACATTGGATTTCTCTGTTGATAATGGTTGTACAATACTTAAATATTGAAACACGTCATACAAATGTTTTTCATCTTTCTTTAAAGCACTGTTATAAACATTTTTTTGGGAGTTGATAGATTTGTAGATATTTATTCAACTTATCGAGTTCATACTTGCTCAGTATTAGAGATTTTGAACATTTCTCCTGTAAGATTACTCCGTGTATGTTCGTTTGAGAGATTGCTTTGGGTAGATACATTTCCTGTTATTTCCTTTGTTATTGAGCTGCTTTGAAATTCTAATCCAGATCGTGCTCTTCTTGTGACTTTTGATACTGGACAGTTAAGTAGAAGTGTGGGAAGCGATTTACCAAACTATGGTGACAAATATTTTTGAACATTCTGAAAGTGGAAATGAGCCTTCCACTTTTACTCACACAGAATTGATAGCTTTAGTGTCTGACACTATCACCCAGACATGCTGTGAGGGAAATATAGAGAATAAGATTACAGAAGTACTACAATCTCTACAAGAATCCAAGGAAATCATACTATTTATGGAATTCATACAGAAGTGTGCAAACACCAATGCAACCTGGAAGTTTTGGACACAATTTGTATTTGAAGATGCCTTTGCATACATCAACCTTTACATTGCTTTGAGAAGCAGAAACTGTAAGTTACGGTTAGCCTGCTTGAAGTTGATGGCAACTATTTTTTCTGCCTATGAACATTTCACTTGTAAAAAAATTATCGCACAACATTTAGCAGATGTACTCGCATATCCATCTAGTATTGTGGAGCAGTTGAAAAAGGGATGTTTTAGTGTCAGTCTTTCTGGACGTCCATGGCATTCAGTTGCCATAGATGAAGCTCATGAAATGGCTATAAATAAAGATTGTAAAACTTCAATTCTACGACCAACAGAGGACTATATAAATCGAATTGCTACATACATGCCATTTCGAGCAAAATGTTTGGACAATTTAAAAACGCAGTTATTTCCTGAGGACTAAAATCCCGTGGAAAAAGAGCATACAATCATTTGTGAACTAACTTCAGCGAAAGTGTACAACGAAAATATACTTGAGCAAATGCAGGCCATTAAAACATCAGGGCTTCTGAATGCTACCACTAGTACCTGTCTAGAAAATCCACTATGCCATAAGAAAGCATCACAAGAACAACAATGTGACCTGCTGGCATTTCGTGACATTGGGCAAAGTGAATTTGACAAATATATAGACTATTACATTCTCCGAAAATCTAGCATACAAGTATCACAGTGAAAGAGAAAATTATCCACATTTGGTGAAGTAAAAATAAACAAAAGAGGGTTCAGTCAGTTGCAGAAAGATATGAAGTTGGTCAAAACATGTATGCAAAATAAATTACTATGGTCAAAAAAATCAAAGCAACCTGTATCATCAGGTGGTGACCAGTACATTCCATTGCCGTTAGCAATATCTGACAACAATGGACTCCCACGAATTCGTGGTCCATTGTTGTCAGATATTGCTAAGGAGCAGAAATGCTATACAACCACGACTCTCGAAACCCGATACACGTGTTCAAGTCCCTCTATATTTTTTAACTCCCTTCCGCTAGGGTGGAAGTCAGAATGCTGCACTTTGGAAGGTATGGTTATGATAAATACAACCCCTACCGGGAGTCACACGACTTTTGAAGATTATGGCAATTTCTTATCAGGAGATTTATTATACCACAGTGGGTTTAAGGTGCCAGAGGTTCATATAATCTTTGACAACCCTGGTCGTCTTGGTGAAACTCCCAAATACTTTGAAAGGTATCATAGAGATTGTACAGCTCAAGTTATGACGGGCCACCTTTGTGATGAAGTAAATGGAAATACTATAATTTCAAAACCTTGGAAGGCAAATTTCATAAATTTGCAGAAATAAAGAAGTTTAGTTATTTTTATCACTAAACACTTACTCAAGTTTGCTTCACAGTTCATGCATGATGGGCAGATGTTAGTTCTAGCTGGAGGCTTTGATGGTGACATCGAAGACACTGCCTGGACAAACCAAGGTAAAATCAACAAGTTCAAGTGACAGTAGTAGTGAGGTATTAGTGGAACCTAACCCAAACTTAAGGTGTGTTGCAGAAGAGACCGACACAAGACTTTGGTTACATGTAAAAAAACCCAACTGTTCCAATATACTAATCATGTCACCCGACACAGATATCTATAACATAGGTCTACCACTACTAAGTGTATGCGACAAGAACATTATGGTTCAGCTCAATCCCTACTATTCAAAAGAATTGAAATACCTACATTTCACTGCTTTCCTCCAAGTCTTGCAAAATGATCCTGACTTGTCATCAATTCCTGCCGAGAAAATACCGCAAATATTTCAGAGCTTGTTTGTATCGACTTGGTGTGATTACAGTGGCGGCGGAACTGGCCCGGCAGACCCGGCAAGTGCCGGACCAATATTTTTCATAAGTGCCTGACCAATTTATTCATAACTGCTTTTTCATAACTGCGTGACTTTTTCAGTCTTGCCAGCGAGACTATTTACTTAACCGCTCACGTCGGCTCATGTTCTTTATATTTCATGTGCATGCGCAGTGATATTTATAGAATAGAACTGTATATAACGGTACTTACCAGTTGAATTCGACCTGAACTGGTATGGCATCCTGTGGCGACTCCAGCGGTAGCGTACTGGAGCAGTACTGTCCAGAGAAGTTAGTTAAGTTGCAAACATGAATTTATTAGTGGAAGTGAGCGCAGGAAGAATTTTTGGATTATTTTAACTTGAGCTAATCATTAATTTTCTTTTATTATTTCAAATTTAAATTTTAATAACATTGTTCCTTTAATACAAAATGAGCTATGAAAATAGAAGGTATGAATTTGCCTGACCAATGAAAGAATGCTTCCGCCACCACTGGATTACATTTCTTTTTTTAGTGAAATGGGAAATGCATCAATGTATAGAACTTTTTATCAAGATGCTGAGTTTATTAGCAGTGGAAATTTTCCTTTTCTAGGAACTTTGGCTGATACTCAAATAAATAGTGACCAATTTGAAAGCGGATTTTTGGCATTTATAAGGTTGATTGGTGCAGCTTACTTTAAAAAACACAAAAACGGGTTTGAACACACCAAACCTAAGAGTCATTACTGCACATTTAACAAACCTGGACTATCTCCTTTAGTTTGTCACACACAGTGGCTTCAAGATGTCAGAATAAAAGTTAGCGAGAGAAGTCAATTTGAAAATCAAATGGTGCCAAATACTGATGCTCTATTCAGACACTGGAAAAGAAGTTGCTGGGTGATGGACATGTGGCGGCGGCAAGCTGACCATACAGAAATCATACTGCAGTCTTTAACTCAATATGGATGGAAACTGAACAACAAGAAGCTCACTTTTGATTGGGATAGTGAAAAGAATATGAATTTAGTTCAGGAGCGTGTTGATAAATTACTTAAGGGATGCAAATGTAAGACTGGCTGTTGTAACAAGCGTTGCAGTTGTAAAGGAAAGAACAAACCTTGCTCAACAGGCTGTGAATGTACTAACTGCACTAACACCAGTACTGATGACAACTCTGCTACTCTCACTAGTGAGGACACTAACTTACTTGGTGTAACAGTGGAAGAATACCTGGATGAAATGTCCCCCACTGATTCTACTGGTAACAATGTCATTCCAGATGGTATAGATGATATGATGGACTGGGTTTTTGGAGAAGATAACAGTGTATCTGAAGAGGAATATTTATAACAATATACTTTCGTGCTTATATGCATATTTCCATTTTGCTTGACATACATACTTCTACATCTATTGATACATCTCTTTTTTAGCAAATTTTCAAAGATATCCATCATTTTTATTTAAAATGTTAATCTGTGATGTATATATTTTTTTGATTTTGAACATGTTCTGATGAGCACACAAAGAACTAAAAATTGAAGTGAGACGATACCGTCTGTTAGTAACATATATGTACTTTGTAAAACAGCGTTTTATAATAACGAAGCTTCCCCGAACAATTTTTGGTACACTGAATAAAGTAGTGTGATAACTAACCTTCTTAATGCACTCCCACACAGTAACTGTAGCAAGCGCCAGTAGGACGTCTTAGCTGTTTTACTAAAGACACACGGACAATTTTCCAAGCGATTGCGAGAGTTACAATTACGTCACCGTGCAAACAAAGTCACGTGCGCAACCCGTTGGCGGTTGGACTGCAAAATAGTACACTCACCTCTGAGTGTAAGACTTGAGTTTTCTCTAGCAACAATAAGTGCTTAGTATAATTTGATGATACCTGGATACTATTTTTCTAAATGGAGGGAAATGAACTTGATTACTGTTTATTATCAGATCTTAAATGGGCTGTCCAAAAAAGGAGACGTACACATTTTCTATCTCATCTTTATGTGTAGCTGTTTGTTTGTTTTTGGGTAAAAATTTTACGTCACCGTGCAAACAAAGTCATGTGCGCAACGCGCAACCCGTTGGCGGTTATGCTTCAGTTGTATGCACAGTTATAGCTATGTAGCTTGTGACTATAATTTTAGTTGTAGTCTAAATGTCAAAAAATGCAAAGTTAAATGTAGTTAATAGTTTTCATTTAAGTGTGCAGCAATATAATACAATACAGTTGTTGTTTTTTGTTGTTTGTTTTCTAATAATTATTATATTTTTTAGTTCTGGTTTGGTTACCGTATATGCTAAACATTTTAGCATTGTTTTTGGAATTCTTTTTACCATTGATATTTTTTACGTACATCCTACCAGGTTCAAAAAAAAATTGTAATTTACTATTTGTTGATTTAGTGGTTCCAACAGCATACATAGCTGTGCTTTGTAGCTAGCTAGCTAAACAAGTGGCATAATCTTATAAATGCTATCATACATAGTGTACTTGGTGTGGGAGCCCTAGTTACATAACTGGATTGACCAGTTGTGCAACTGGATAGATAATACTGGCCAGCTACATAACTGGATGGTAAGAATAGTGTTTAGATGCATAATGAGATTGTAAGAATACTGTCGCTATATAACCAGAGCGATAACAAAAATGTCCCGTTATATAACGGGACTTGCCCTATTGTGTAACCGGACCTTCACAACAGGACAGAGTAATGTATCTGGACGACCGGTTATACTATTTATGTTTCACTGATGATGGCTAGCTGAATAGCAGCCGAAACGTTTGATTAAAAAACATTTATGACTAGTGGATTTAACTTTAATAATCAAGGATAACGGGTATACAGTAACATAGCTGAACAAGCTGGGCATCCTGCAAAGAATATAATGTGTCAGGGTTTCCTCTAAGTGATCCTTTCCCCATTCACCAGACAGTTTGCTCCCCACCATGGGGCTAGTAATAATGGTCGTTGACCTTTCTGTCACTTCCACCAGAGTTGCACCAAAATTGTTCACACCAAAATAGTACACTCGCCTCTGAGTGAAAGACTTGAGTTTTTCTCTAGCTAGAATAAGCGCTTAGCAAAATTTGTTGATACCTGGATACTATTGTACTTGATTACTGTTTATTATCAGATCTTAAATAAGGAGAAACAAACACTTTCAATTTTATTAACGCATGCGTGAGAGGGTTACAGTAGTCACCTTGTCAGTGTGTGTGTGTGTGTGTGTTCTAAGTTGTTAATGTGGGTGGTCCAAACAACAATGATGTCATCTTCTATGTATGGCTTGGGTTAACAGTCATAGAAATAAGCCTCATACACCAGAAATAATAGTCCTGTCCAGTCTGTTTCTTTAGTGCAGCCCCTTTGAGAAGTGAAAATAGTTTTCCATGGAAACTTTCTTGCAAGACCATTGCTTTGAGGCCTGTATGGTGCTGGTGACCATTTTTCTTGCATTTAAATCTAAACTTAGATTTACTGTTACTCATGTGTTTATAGGTATTCTCTTAAAGAGATCTCTTTCCATGTGCACCCATGAAACTAGTTCTTCCCTAAATCTGCTTTTGTCCTTGGGTTTCTTCCATCTAAATACTGCTGTCCTTTAGGGGTGAGCATAGCATGGATCTTTGCAAACTAGTAACCTATTATGATTTTCCCCTCGTTATAGTATCCACCCTCCTATGCCAAATCAATGCCTATGGGCTTGTTGCTTGCATTACTTCATAAGCACACATAAATAACTACAGTACAGTATTGGAATTGCTTTAGTTACATATATTTCCCATAACATTGTTTTGTGATCAAACTGTACAAATGTTAATAGTAAATATCAATCAAAAGTTCAATTTTCAACTCATAGCCTAATAATTCATGTTAGTTAGCAGATAAGTCATTTTCTAATGAGCAAAGAGCTGCTGATAAGTCACAATCTGCTTCCAACAGGCCTATCAAATGTGGTGGTTTGATTTTTCCAGACCTTGTAGTACAACCTGATATAACTTCAATAAAGTTATCAATCTCCTGTTCTGGCTTCAGCAATTGCTTTGGACAAACATACAAATACAATGCATTCCTTGTAGACACTCCTGAAATATATGAATAATATTCCAATATTGATTTCTCATTTCCAGGTTCCTTCAATCTGCAGAATGTATCTTCATATTTGGAGTCATGCTTGTTGTACGGACTTAGAGATATTTGAATCAGCAAGAGATACACAATATCGTCATTGCCTCTGGCTCTGACCACAGCATCAATGGCTTTATGACCGGCATGCAAATAATACACTTTATTCCCTTCCATCATTGAAATATAGCCGTTTTCTTGCTCACTAGCACCTGAAATTCCAGAAAATGTCAGACTTCTTTCGGTTTCATCGGCTGTGGTCTTTGCTCTGACTTTCCATTCACGGTTGCTCGTCACTGTCTTCACAAAGAAGTCCTTTTCAAAGAAAAATCCTTTTACAGTAGGACTGTTGTATTTTTCACGGGGCACTACATTTAATAATGCATTGCGTAATCCTGTATAAGATCTTGAATAAGACAGAAATAGTGTGTACTCCACATTCTGTGAAATACAATCAAATACCATATCATAATGTTATGGCTAATTAAACCATTTTCTGCTATGATTCATTTATAGATTCTTAATCTTCACTATATTTAGTCAAAATTAGGATATGTTTGTTCCTGACCAATGTCTATTCTATCAAGGCAAAGCTCTCAATCAACATATATAATTGTTAACTTTCTCACCTCTTTAGAAGCATAACTCCCTGTTTCTCTTTTTTTGCTTCTAGTCAGGCTTTCTGTTGACTTTGCCTCTTTTACACTCTATATGTTATAATAAAACACGTAAGCATTACTTTCAACCCTTCAGCATAAAATAAAATGTTTCATACCCTCTGCGAAGTTCCACTAAGACTTGCAGAATCTTCAATATCTGGATTTTCTCGAAACGACAACATAAAATCAGGAGACTTTTTCTTTTCGACAATGAAAGTTAAATTTTCCTGGGCTACATATGACTGGTAGTAGTCACTCAAAATAGATGAAGATATAGTTGAATTTATACTAGCCTTCGCCAGCCATGAGAAGGATTGTACTAAGCTACTCTGGTAGCGTCCTCCAGCGTCTCGTTTGCAGACCTTCTACTGAGATATCACGAGTTCTATGAGATTAGTCATGGTGCCAAGTTTGCGGCTAAAGTCTCTCTTAGTGACGGTATTAACAAAAACTTTTAGCATCATAGGAACTGTACCTGCTGAAAACACAATTTCTTCGTGCCATTTTTGATTAACTTGATGAGAGGTTAAGAACTGATATGCTTCCTTGATGGTAAATGGAAGAATTTCTCTTGTGTGAAAATGTTCTAACAGATTTGCAGCAGCATTGCATACAGTTTTGTCAGCTTGAAATCTGCAGCCACTTGAGGAAGCAAATGTGACTCTCCACTCTTTTCTGATGCAGTCTTTAGCGACAGAATAAAACTTCAGTAACTGGTAAGGGGTTGCTTCTGAGCCTTCATCCATGAATAAGTACAACTCTTTTCCTTGTACTTTCAGACTAATATCTGTCATAACTAATTCCACTGATTGGTTCCAATTTATATATTTTGCTGTATCTATTTTTAAATAGAGAATAATTGGATAGTAAAACACTAAAATCTCATAGAAAGGCACTAACAACGTTTGTAGTGAAAAAAAAGCAGTGATTTGATTTTCAAAATTATACATAATAGATTTGTAAATATCTTTGAGCAGACTTAGAGGTTTTTTGTCCCCTTTCACTTTTAAAATAATAATATTGTTATAATAAAATAGTGGATGTTTTGAACTATAATGTCTCCTGAAAATGCCAATAGACTTCTGAATTTTAACAATAGTTTAGAGTACTTATAATTGCCTAAATATTATTGCTTACCTCTTAGTGACCTTTTCACATATTTTGTCCATAATTTATGAGGCAACTGATTCATCATTGTGGAACACAAACATATACAAACTGAATCTCTTCTCTTTCGAATTTTACTGAGAGCATAGAGGAGAAAGGTAGTCTTTCCAACTCCCTTTGGCCCAACTATGTAATTATTACTTTCTAAAATATCTCTACAGCAGAAAGTCTTCATACACTCTGTTTCGATGATTTTTTTGGAAAAGCCTTCAATATCCAAGCCCATATCAAACTATTTGGGTTAAGATACAATCAAGGTGGATTGATATAATTGCCTCTAGCATACCTTTGGATCAAAATCAAAACTAAGTATGGTTTGTTCGTCTTCCTGCTCAACATAGTATTTGTAAAGGCACCATCACATTGAGAAAATATGGAAATAAATACCAATTATATTATATTTTCATCTGCTAATACTCACATCATTTGCCAATGCAGTAGCCATATTATAGCAACCTTCCAATTCTTCCAGTTTTCTCCGCTTGGGCAAATAATATTTCTTTGCAGAGGCCTATGTAAAATCAAGCAATAATAAGCAGTTCATGCATAGTTCACATTATAATTACCATTTAACTAAAACCCACAACAATGAGCAATAATTTTGAAATACACTATGACAACTTCAATGGATAGTAAAAGACACGATATTATGCTCTCATTGCCACAATATATACACTCTGTAAGTTAATGACCCTTGGACCCATGTCATTACCTTCAACTGTTAAAAATAGGGTGACATCATTTTAGTTAAAGCATATTTTGAGTGCATAGTTTCTTAACTTTCTGCATTATCCTTAATAGCTAGCTAGCTAGTCACATATTTGGATCTGCTTTCCTCATAAAAGCAATCACAATTAAAAAAATATAAGAGTAATTTTCATAGACAAGGTAATTCCTGTACATAAGGTAATGGTAATGTTGATGTGCATGGTATGTATATGCGCACATTGAAACCAATAGGTGGAAATATGGTGTTAACATCTAATCAAAACTAATTGGTAACAATATATTTATTATGTATACAAGCAATTGAAACCAGTTGGTGGTAAATACAGTACATTGATAGAGTCTGTAGCAATTTACATACCAACCACCTACTCATTACAGTCTGGTAGAATGAAATTTGAAATATAATAGACGTTGTCATCATAGTCTAATTATAGAAAATGTTGTGAAACATAAGTTACTTCGCAGGCATATTGAAAGTTTCACAAGTTGCAGTTACTACGTACAAATACTATCAGAAATCAGCAGATTTTGCAAAGTAAATAGACCATAACTCTAGAAAAAAGTGAGAAAATGGTTAGTTTCGATGTAGTGTGCCTGTTTACCAAAGTCCTAGTAAACAAAGCCTTATGCATAATTTCACACCAACACATTAGATGAAAGGTCCACATTATCAATAATCAATGCCAGGCAATAGCTACAATTATGTCTTCACTCAACCTGTTTTCAGTTTGGGGGTGCATTCTTTGAGCAACTGGAAGTAGCAATCATGGGGTTACCATTATCCCCAGTTGTTGCCAACATAAACGAACACCAGTATGCTTTCAGGACTAGAGATGTCAATGGATTGCAGTTCATGCAAACAACAATGAGCGAACCATAGACTGTGAGCTGCAATGGTGTTGGCTAATGAACAACATCTCAAAAAGAGGAAAATATTAGAATCCCTCTACAATGGTGAGAAAACCAACACCTTGATAATGGCTACAAATTGGGTCATATCTGGAAGTCCTCGCTTGAACTACTTGCTGTCACCTCATTACCATCATCTAGTCACGAATCTCCTAGAACAATCACCTAATGAATCAAAACATTTTATCAATCTTCATACCATCTTACATTGCATCAGTTACTGTACATATATCATGCCACCACCATGTTGTGATAACTCAGTTTGACTGAAGATAGTCCACAGACCGAAATGTCTCAAATAAAGGAATTTATTCTACTACAAGAAAATTAATTAATTATCTATAGTTTCACAAGTTATTGGACTACAGATATCTTGCGAATAATATTTCTTATTATAAGGAGTGAGTAAAGTGAGTGAGGGGGTCATGGGTAAGTGTGTGTGGTCAGAGAGTACAGTGCAGACCCTCAATTCATTGTGGACTTCTTATAGCTTAAAATAGCTTTCCCAAATAAAATAAATAAATAAAGAGTAGTTAAATATTAATCACATTACTTATTCATAAATCTTTCTTACATGTACATGTGTATGCTGAAAACCCTACCACCACAGCTGTGGCTCTAGCTCATAGGATAGCAAGTTCTTCCCATCATGATCTCATAAGAAGATGTATAGCTCCACTGCTCTCAGGAGTAGAGGGCACAACGCCCAAGATTTGAAGTTGGTTTGAGAGAGAACACAGCTGATATTCCAATGAGAAGGTAACAAGTCCAGCAGAAAAAATAGCCCTCAGGAAAGGACACAGCACCATCAAGATAGACTGGCTCCCTGTTACTATGGTTTTACACTCCAGTTATTAATGTCAAATAGTGATGTTTATTTCACATAGTGGTGTCTATTCCATATAAATCTATATTTTGATAACATTGGAGTGTCTGTTTGTATCAAGAAATAATTGTGTAAGATGGTACGCAAATGTGAAAACTATGACAACAGGACTATTATTATGTTAATTTTAATGCATTAATAACACTAGTGATGTGCTTGAGCACAAATGGCGAGCAAGTCTTATAAACAAAACACTTCAAAAAAATGTATCAGTCCATTTCTAAAAGTATAAGTAGAGCCCTTGTGACCATACTTTAGCTAAGAAATACAGAACTACATTCTGACCTCAATTTCCCTGAGCACTGGTATTTTCAGTCTCTAATATAGCATTCTGATTATCTGAGTTACCAGTAGCTTTTGACAACAAGCACTCATAGAACTCCATGATACTCTTGTGTCCCCATTTCACCTCACGCAGTGTAGACACTAAGTGGACATTGTCCAAACACTTGGCCAAGTTTCTAAAGATTCCTATGAAGAGAGGTCCAGATTTCTTGTCAGGACTAATGCAGTATTGATTGTGAGGTCTATATAATAGCTTCAAGAGTCTCATCACTTGTTGTGGGCTATTGTAGACTACAAACACAAATGCTATTGGAAATGACAGCTCCAATTTAGTAGTATATAAATTGCTATTAAAAGTATTAAAAGTATCTACTACCCAAGAACAGTTATAAGTTTTGTTCCACAACTCTCTGTCTGTTAACAAGTTCTTCCACTGCTGTTGATTATCCTTAGCTGTGATGACTTCTGTTTCATTCCCACTAAAAAGTCTGTCACAATCCTTTTCAATTTCTGGTTCCAATTTTGTAACAATATTGATTTTCCAAGATTTATACTCAGACCATTGTTTTTGGGTAAAATTGGTTGGTGATATCCCTATACGTTCAGGTGAAGTATTTCGGGTAAAGTTGTATCGTGATTTTGTATTTTCAGACCAAATTTCATGAGTAGAATTGTGAGGTAGCTCGTCTGACCACCGCAATTTTACAGGTGCTATTATACTGCTGCTGTGATTTAATTGAACAATGAAGACTGTTAAAATGAAACCCACCGTCAACAGTCCACCACAATAAAAAGTCCTCAGTTTTTTGTGGCTCCAAAAGAAGCAAACAACCTGAAGCAAAGGGCAGAACATTTGGAATCAACCCACCCACTGCCTGCAATCCCGATTTCTCTCGCGCAGCGTTGTTCCAGCTGGAGCGGCTGAGTAAGGAGTACAATTCTGGACAAATTGTTCGTAAGGAAACCGTTAAATCATAAGCACGAAAACCGTCAATTCCTCTGGAATATTTCCGCACCGAACTCTCACCGCATTAAAAGACAGTGATTAAGGTGTAGGGATTGGGGAGCGGTAATCGAGGTGCGGGAATTGAGGTGCTGGAATTGAGGTGCTGGAATTGAGGTGCTGAAATTGAGGTGCTGAAATTGACCCGGGGTGATTGAAGTGCGGGGATTGAGGTGCAGGGATTGAGGTGGTGCAGAGATTGAGGTGCTGAGATTGACCCTAGGGTATTCCGCGGTACGGTGATCAAGCTACAAAAAAATATGGCCCTGGTAATGTTAAACTTGTAGTACTACTACTACTGTAGCTCTTAGGTAAAACCCTTTATCAACCTCTCCTACCACACACACACACACACACACACACCCAAACAACAACAAAAAACAAAAAAAAACAAAAAACAAAAACAAAAAACAAAAACAAAAACAAAAACAAAAAAGCAAAAAAAAATCCATTAGGAAATGATACTATTCATTTGTGGATAATCTATCGCTATCTGTCTTATGAGTAAATTCACTTTCATAGAACATGCAAGTTGTGGGCCAGGCCCACATGAAGAAGCAAGCCTGAACAATGTCATTTTAATTTAGTGTCTAATTAGTGTGTGTATGAGTTCAGTGTCAGAATTGTTGATTGTTTTTTTGTCACTTTGGTGTTATTTTGTGCCGCGCGCACGTGTGGTGATGATTTGTGCCAAGGCGCTGCCTAGAGCAGGAAGTTGCAGTTGTAGCGGTGGCCCTAACTTCTACGGAGACCGGTGAGCCGAACCCAATAGAAACTCTATGGAGACTTCGACAAACCTGCGTTACCTTTCAGACGCCCCAACTTCTACGAGACCTGGGACCGAACTCTAAGGAGAGCTCTACAACTTGCTCCTCCAACGGATACTGTTACCATTACAAACTATTTTTCAGTCTCTTAGCTAGCTTGCAGTGCCTTGGGACTTTTTTTTTTGTTATCTAGAGAACCTGGAGTGCTTAATATTCCTCACTCAGTTAAATACTTGATAGAAAGCATAGACCACACCCGCTCATTACAATGAGTGGCTACAGAAGAAAGGGAAGACCTATAATTTATAAACTTGTTCCAAAAATTGCCGTGTATGTTATTTGAAGATAGCGAATGGGGTGAAGAACATTAACTATTAGACTCCACAGAATAGTGGCATCCTGTCATCAATCTTAGAATTTCTATTGTTGTTGTTGTTCTGCCTACCAGGAAGAAAGTAGTTCTTGCTAACACAAGATTAATGGTTGTATGAAAGAAATTTGTGTGCGATTGTGTGTATGTTCGTTTTTACTGCTTTCGGGTGGATCCTGAACATCGATAATATCAGTCACTAAATTCCTTTACTTTCCTTTCCTTGAAAGTCATTTTGTCTCAAAAATTTAGCATTCAAGCTGTTTATGTTGTTTGATGGAGGAGGGATTATGAACAACCAAGCACCAATGCAATACAATTCATTACACGATTAAACAATACACTTTTTAGGTAGTGATGCCAGAAATGACCAAACAGCTAATAGAAAAGTTTTTACCCAGGATTGTAATTACACAACCACAGTATACACTTTAATTAAAACATTTCAGGAATTCTTATATGACTTTCTCACAAGTAAATCTATGAGTGTCATTCCATTGTTCTGTACTGAAACAAAATAAAAACGAAAAATTCGCAGAATTTGTTTCAGTAAACAAAACAAAATGTTGCTAAGAAGGTTACCCGGCCGCGCAAGCGCGTAGGAGAAAATGTCACACGTACGCCCCACGCAAGAACAAAAACAATTCCTAGACCTAACCAAAAAACAAAAAAAAAAAAAAAAAAAAATGTATAATATATATATCGCGGACTCATTGAGAGTCAGCTCCGCGCACTTCGCTAATAGACGCAATTGAGGTAAGCAATAAGGTTCCCACATTTCTCTACGCGCTTTGCGCGGCTGGTAACTTTCTTAGAACTTTTTGGTTTTTGGTTTAACTGAAACAAATTCTGCGAAAGAGAGACAAACGTAGAAAAGCTCGGTCAAGAGCTTTGAGGGCGTTAGAAACTCCAGAAGAAAAATTAGTAAGGAGAGAGATAAGAAATGAAAAAGACAGGGCAAGGAGGAGGAGAGCTAAAACGAAACAGAAACAGGTAGCAAAGTAAAGAATCTTTCTTTTTGAAAAGCCATTAAATGTTCCTAGCCACACCAAGCATGCATGGAATAGCTGCAATTACAGGGAACATGCATCGCTCGCTTCGCTATTTTGTGCTATTAGAGTAGTTGGGCGGAGCCCGCGCCCGACTACTATTAGAGCGCATCACTAGTATTATATCATTCTGACGATATCAGCACAGTGTTGGGTCTAACAGTAAGTTTGTAAGACCTAAGTGCGTCTTGTGGCATTTACAAACTGTCTAGCTCGCTTACCAACTAATGATGTGCTTGAGCACAAATGGTGAGCGAGCCTGTGCATAAAAGGATCACTGCAGAAGAATCCATCAAAAAGTATTATAATTAGCTATTGTGACTATACTTTACCTAACGGATACGGAACTACTTTAAACCTCAATTTCTCCAGTACTGTTTTTTTCTGTAGACTCTAATATCGCATTCTGACTATCTGAGTTACCAGTAGCTTTTGACAGCAAGAACTCACAGCTACTAGTAAGGTTTATTATGTTTAAAAAAAAAAGTTTTGTTCAGAATAATAATTATGGTGATTAGCGATAAGAGGGATCTAAAAAGCAATGTTTACATTTTCAGACTACTTTAATTCATAGCTGTATATTTGACAATTAAAATGTCAACCACAGATAAAGCCATTTTCAGGAGTTCATACCCTACTAATTAACAATGATAAAATTAAAATCATACAGTTAATTTTTTCCTAATATCACAATATTAAATTTAAGTCATATGAACTACACTTCATTTTTGATGTTGCAGTCTTCATCATTTTCACATGCTGTATCACATGACCAACGTTCAGTGCAAGTTAAATAATTGTTCTTCTAGCATGAACATCTGTGTGTGGTGCAATTAGTGTTGCATTGGCTTTTGATCATCTCAATGATGGCCTGTAGTGCAGGAAGAAATTTTGTAGTAACTGGCAGTATCTGACCATCTACATCCTTGTAGTAGCCAAACTGAACAGGATCAAAAGGCTGTTGTTGAGGGAGATGGGTTTGGCACCACACTCGGCTTTGCCATCATACGCGATTGATGTATTCTTCAGGAGCACAAGTGTAGGTGGTAACTTGCTGCTTTCAGCTTGTTGCTTGCAGAACCAATACCATTTCAACTGATCAGGTACCACTATCTATGGAAACACATTTGGGACAGTATTTCAAGCAAGCAAACTTTTCCAATTCCTCCTTCACATCCTCTGGTATACCATTTAATGGTAGTTTCAAAAGTGCTCTAGATAAACTGATTTCAACTTTTATGTATTGCTGAACCATTTTGTTTTACTAACACCAGAAAATTTGCCTATATAGTGTCTTCTCCAGTGAAAGCATGAAATATGGGCAAGGAGCGCTTTGGGCACACATAAAGCTGAAGCTTTGCCCATATTTCATGCTTTCACTGGAGAAGACACTATAGGCAAATTATGCTCGAAATATTTTAGAATGTTATTCTTTTATATTATTATTCCAAAAGAATAGTTTATTATTCCAAAAAAATATATTATTATTCCAAAAGTTTATTCCATAAATTTTCTTATTATTCTCTTATTATTCCAATTAGTAATAGCTTAGTGAAATGGAGATGACTGCAGTAGTTATAAAAAATTGGTAAGTTTTGAAATAAGTTCTAAGAATGGAGAAAACATGCTCTGCTACAGCTGAAATTTTTTCGAGACACTGTTTAGCATAATTCTCCAGATGACTTGCTGACTCTAAGCCGAGCTAACTACTTTTCTTCCTGGTAGGAAGAACACAACAACAATAGAAATTCTAAGGTTGATGACAGGATGCAACTATTCTGTGGAGTCTAGTAGTTAATGCTCTTCACCCCATTCGCTATGTTCAAATAACATACACGGCAATTTTTGGAGCAAGTTTATAAATTATAGGTCTTCCCTTTCTTCTGCAGCCGCTAATTATAATGAGGGGTGTGGTCTATGCTTTCTATCAAGTATTTAACTGAGTGAGGAATATTAAGCACTCCAGGTTCTCTAGAGTCCCAAGGCACTGCAAGCTAGCTAAGAGAGTGAAAAATAGTTTGTAATGGTAACAGTATCCGTTGGAGGAGCAAGTTGTAGAGCTTCTTAGAGTTCGGTCCCAGGTCTCGTAGAAGTTGGGGCGTCTGAAAGGTAACGCAGGTTTGTCGAAGTCTCCATAGAGTTTTCACCGGTCTCCGTAGAAATAAGGGCCACCGCTAGGTAGGGTCTCATTTACTGACCGGACCGGGCGTATTTTTTTTTGGAACCTATTTCGACTTAGCAATAGTAATCGTAGTAGCTAGATTATCAGTAACAATGAACTAGGGGTAACTGTTATTTACAGTGCTCTCTCTGTTTCTCTACTCTCCCTCTCCTCCTTCTTGATTCTAGCTCAAAATCTGCAACACTGTGTGAAACAGTTCCTCCTCTCACAACTCACAAAAGAATTGACAATAGTGTATGCTACACATTATTCTGGTATTTCTGGTGTACATTTATTGCAATTGAACAAACAAACAAACAAACAAAAAAACAAAAACAGAAATGTTTTGAGTACATAATATTTGACACTAGAATTATAATTGGAATATAGCTAGCCATGAAGCTCCCTACCA
>WLWD01006167.1_pt1 | contig 75065 bp, 52 predicted proteins | sample 6712731 | NCBI WGS metagenome assembly WLWD01 (sample SAMN12718690, study PRJNA576275) | sponge metagenome | isolation source: marine sponge | host: Mycale hentscheli | place: New Zealand: South Island, Marlborough, Capsize Point | collected 2014-11-01
TTTAAATAATGCAAGGTTCCAGTTATCTCAATTATGGTATTTACGGTCTTAATTTATTTAATGAGCATTCGGTCCTTTAGATTTCCTATTCAGTGAGAATAAATTAGTGAACTCCACCTACTTTCTAATACAATAAAGTGTGTAGGTTACTATAAAGTTCATGTATTGTGCTAATGAAAAATATTGAATCAGTATTTGTGGTCAGATATTACAACACAGAGAAAGAGTTGAACTGTGTAGTGTGCACCAAATGAAATTGTCCGCCACTATCAATACAAATATTCATTTAGTATCGCTAGCTAGTAATAGTCAAATATAAGTATTTGTCTGACAAAGCTTACACTACAATTTGTCAAAAGTAAAAGTTTTTGTCCCAAAATGTTATAATATTGGGTTTAAAATAGACAAAAGTTAAATGCTGGAAAACAATAGGTTATACAGAAATAACACTGCAAGATGATGGAAGCTGCTTCAAAGCGGGAAGGGGGCATGTATCACACGCCAATTTAATCACATATAAAAAACAACTTATATTTCATGAAAAATATAACTTCATATTCGCTAAGTAAATACAAATTTACCAAATATAATTCATGCCTGAAGGCAAGCTATTCTAGTGATAAGAAAAACAGCAATTGTCCCACTTGCTGCATGACAATCCATTACAAGTTGCTTCAGCAGATAGAACATCACCCCATCAGTATTAGTGGGCATTCTTGGAATTTATGGTCAATAAAAATAAATTGTGTTTTTCTACGAACTTTTTGATCAGTCAGTCTTTTTAAGTTGCTTGTTTTGTTTTTGTTTTCTCTTCTTTATTTTTACTTATATTTTTGTAATATCTCTTGCTTTTTTTTTTTTTTTTTTTTTTTTTTTTCCTGTTGTTGTTGTTCGGATTGATTTTGAGGATAACAAGGGATTAACTGCCTTGTGGCAGATGGTATATTTTTCAGGGCCCCTATCGTACATTACTTAAGTTTACATGCATTAACGGTAGCTATAGATTGCTCATGCACCATACCCTGGACTGGTTCTATTTTTTTTCATCATATTTCGTTTAAGATGTACCATATTTTGCCACACATGGTGAGTCTAAATCTCCACACGCAATAGAAGACAATCACATATTATTACTGTTACTATCGTTATTAATGTAGAGTTTTTGTTTTAAATTAGCTTATGCCACGTTATATAAAATTAGTTATTTCATTAGCTTGATTGTAGCTATATACATCTGATAATGTAGCACTTCAGTTTGTTTGCTTCCCAAACTTCCCAATTACAGTGTCACTTTACCATGTGGTTGATATTAACACCATGGTGCTGAGATGATCAATACATCCTTAATTTCTTCCAGTATGCTATATTTATTTTTTTGTGAATCAAGGCCAAGTATAAACATAATATGAAAGAGAGGGTAGGAAGTTGAAGGATTTGGTGGTTAGAGCACTGGTAAATAGAAATATTTTCTTTTGCATACACACAGATTACAGTTTATCAGCTTAACAATATTTAAAAAAATAACAGAAGAAAAGTCTAACGTGGTGATTATTACCAGCTTTGTGAAAAATGAAAGTATTGTTCTCTTGGTAAATATAATTTTTTTGAATCATTGATAGTAAACTAAATAATTACACACTAACTACACTAATTATGAAAATACTATTGCATTCATAACAGATCAATGATAAAAATTAATCACTTGGTGCACACTACACAGTTCAGTTCTTTCTCTGTGTTGTACTCGGTACATGACAATCCATTACAAGTTGCTTCAGCGTGATAGAACAATGCTCCATTAGTATTAGTACTAGCAGTCATTCCTGGAATTGCCTCCATGCTGTGGTCCATGCAAATAAATTGTTTTCTTCTGTGACCTCTGTGCTCAGCCATGAGGTATCCATAGTATTCTCTGGTCCAGTTCCCATAGCAGTTTATTCTAGCTGGTATCATAACTGAAGTTGTTTGATTTGATACATAGCAGACTGCACAGGGAACATTTATATTGTTTTTATTTGAAGCTAGTGGACTTTCATATTCTGCCCCATCTACAGGACTATAATTTTGTACTCCAGCTCTGTAGGCTAGTCCATACTCTGGGTCATCTGGCATGCACAAGTAGTTAGACCCACCTCCTTGATTCTGATGAGGGCTCCCTCCTACTCTACCAGAGTAGATCTTTTCTCCGGGACAGGAGGTTGAGCCCCATCTGGTATAGGTTACACCTCCAGCTGTTTCACCAGGGGGACCAGGTGGACCGACACGACTTTCACCTCCTCTTATACCAGGTTCCCCTACGTCTCCTTTAGGCCCTGTGTCTCCTTTAGTCCCAGGAATCCCAGGAAACCCAGGGAATCCAGGCATGCCCTGAACAGCTAACCTTTCATTGCAGTTAGTAGCCGTCTTTTTAGCAATGCTTGTAGATTCCTCTTCTGCTGATTGACCTGTAGATAATAGTAAAATAAGAAATGGAAATGGTGCATTAAATAAGATCTGACTGTATCACACCTTTGCCAGTAGCCAGTACTAATGAAATGACAATTAATAGCAGAAGTGTCCTTTCCATTTTTACAAGCTATAACATTCACTTTTCTTCCTCTACTTTTATAGTGTATTGTCAGGTAATAGATATGGCTTCTAAATAAGATGAGGAATTTACCATCTGGCAATTATTACTGGAACATTTTCAAACTGATTTAATTGTTGCTCATTAGTACAGCTTACTCGTAAATTTTCCAAGAAGTTGCGTGTGCTTAGACTTTGCATGCACTTCAGTAGTTACCTTCATACTGTGCACAAAAAACACATGTGTTGCATTAGCCTCTCTTGGAGTGTGCATAGGCAGGAAATGGTTTATTTATTTAGTTACACAACCATGACAAAAAAATAAAATTGATATTCTATATTATGATATAATTGTGACTGTATTTCAGCACACCATTTTACTAATGTAATTAAGTTTAAGCCTGTGATACATTCATAGACTGCAGCTTTAATGTTTCCACAGCAAGGAGGAAGATAATTATATTTTGGGTGGGCCATGTCAAGCCTGTAGCTACAAGTTCTTGGAGAGTGGATTTTTTTAATTGATAGTCACCAAAATTTTGTTCCCTTTGATTCACTACAAGAAAAAGTGGCATTTCCTGAGTACAGTTTGAGTCAGAAATTAATATGAAATGTTAGGCTTGACTTTCATGAGTTACAAATCAACTAGCTATCAGGTACAGGAAATTTCACATTCTACTCTAGTTTCATGATGTGCATGAAATGTGATATGCCCTGGTAATGTAATTCCATGAAAACATGAAATTTGGAATTTCCATAGCTATTTCAAGGAACATGAAACATGGACTGTAGCTGAAATTTCATGATGACAGAAATTTCAAACGTTAAAATAATGAGGCTTATGTTTCCATCTGTTCACATCTATAGCTAAACTTTGTTCAACAGCTGTTATTTGAATAAAAATTTTCTTTCTAAAATTAGCTATTTATTACTTAGCCATGTGTTTCCTTGTTTCATTATTATTTGTTTATGCATTTTTTTAATTTATTGTTTAATTTACACTACATGAAAAAGCCCAGTTTACAAAGATTTTCACAAATTTATATGCAGCATATACATCATAGTTTCCCTTCTTTTACCAAGACAAGTGTACAGGCACAATTGATTAAGTAACACCTGAGGTGTACTAGGCATCTACTGAAGTTTACTGAAGTGGTAAGTTTACAGATAGTTTAACACTAATACTTGGAATTTACAGATGTACATGCAGGATGTATACACTGTGCAAAAAAAATTGTTAATTCATATGTATATTATTATGTGACAGGCTCTGCAAAATCTAGTTAAAAAATTGAAAATCCTGATACCTATTGAAAATTACTCAACTTGAACCATATAACATAGTGTACACAGGATTTTTACTATGGACATTCAAAATGTGAGTAAAAATGGAATGGGTTTCTGGTGTGCCACTTACTAAGAAGAATAGGCTTTTCTAAATTATGGTAAGAATCACTTGAGCAATAGTGAGTAATTAACCAAGGGTTCCATTATTTGTAGTAACCAACCTTTCGAGTAACCAGAAAACCCTGAAAACTTTGCTATTGTGGTAAGAATCACTACAATAGTGAGTGTAATTGACCAAGGGTTCCATGATTTGTAGTAACAACCTTTCAAGTAACCAGAAAACCCTGAAAACTTTGCTATTGTTCACACGGGATTCCCACACATCCCACGCTTTATGTATTGCTAATTTCGGTATAAGCTGAGAAGAAATGAAATGTTCAAAAAAAAAGTATTTTCTTTCAATAGTGCATTTGATGTGATACAAACTTTTAAGCTTTGAAATTTGGCATAATGATAGAACAATTACTGTATTTAATAATAAGTGAAAAATTCTAAAATTCAGCAAATTTGACCACAGTCAGTATTTTTACTGTTATACAGCTTTGACACTTTTGCCAAAATTCCTGGTTTTTGCAGAGCCTGTCGTCACATATTTTAATGTGAAGTTTTTGTACGTGATGATTAATAAACACAATTTTAAATTATTATGATTAAATAAAAAAATATATGCATTATTTAGCTTGGTAAAGGATTAGGCCCCTTGAGACTGCAATACCAAGGTGTTATATCAATGGATTCTAATGGATGCGTTTGTTCATTCTCCTTCATTCATTTACGCGTTCTTATTCATTCATTCTCATTCATTCATTCATTTTCATTCATTCATTCATTCTCATTCATTCATTCATTCATTCATTCATTCTCATTCATTCATTCATTCTCATTCATTCATTCATTCTCATTCATTCATTCTCATTCATTCATTCATTCTCATTCATTCATTCATTCTCATTCATTCTTTTTATTCATTCATTTATTTAATTGCTTTACAGCTTATGCATGTCACACTTAAATAAATTAAACAAGTAATTTTTATAAAATTAACATAACTTACAGTGAAGTTACAATAGATAAATAAATTAATTGATCAAATAAAAAATGTACACTACTACACTGTCCATTTGAACAGCTATTTCTTAATACTATATGGAAACATGCATTTGCCTCATGACTGTTCATTTATAACTAAACTGTTATACAGTCGGACCTCGTTCAACGGACCTTCCGAAAAACGGACAACCACGACACAGCCGACAAACACAAAACTACGGATGGATTTCCTATTGAACAACCGAGTTCCGGACAACGGACAGAACAGAATTCCCACTATTGCTACACCCTACAAAAAGTGTTTCACTTAATGGACATTCATTGACACATATCAAAATATACTTACAGTTCAGACAATTTTAATGAATCAACAAGTTCTATCTAGGCGGTAGATGAAGTGTATTTCTAACCCGCAGCAGCCCAGTCACGCGTAGCCAGACTTTTACCAATCGCTAAAGCGGGAAAGGGTTAGACCTAGGGCAAGTTGTGCTTGCACAACGTACTCGGTGTGCATAATATAAGTGTGATATTTTAGCGACCCCTTGCTCTAACTTCCCTAATGAAATTCAGTTATTCACGTACTTTTAACCTCCATCAAATAGCTCCATAAATGACTGAGATAGGGAATCCAGCGTTTTTTAATCAACAGGAGAAGATGATAATGATGGTGACAATCCCATTTGTTTTTTCCTTCAACAAAGTTGAAGAGCTTCAAAGAAGCAATTGGAATATGTAAACTCATATTTAGAGTATCATGACCACATAAAAGAAGCCAGAGAGTAAGGACCAACTATAAACAGTATTGTGAACTTATAAAAAATTTCATTGTTAAAACAGACTTTTCATTTTTCACTCAATTCATATAATCTAATACACTTTGTTCAATCAAATATTAGATAAACAGTCGAAAAGTGATGGTTTCGGGAAGGGACAGCTTCTCAACAATGGACAAAACTCAATACAATAAACTCTATCCAGAAAACCCTTTACCAGTGATATCACCAGGCCAAATGTGTTAAAAACGCTTTACCGTACAAAAGTAGTTGGCGAGCGAGCGTAGCGAGCGAGACAATATTAGGGGGATAATGAAAAATCGGGTATATGTTTTTGGCGAGCGAGACACTTACAGGGGTAACACAACTGAAAATCGGGGATGTTTAGACGTACGTAAGGCATTTTTGTACTTTGACCCTCGCGTTTTTGTGTTAGTTTGGTGGTCGACCCCGTCCCAAACTTCACTAAACATAATCCTCTGTTTATCGATCAGTACCCGTATCACCCTTGTTTACAGTTTTGAATTATTTTGCTGGTGTAGTTAAAACGTGAAAACATACAGGACTTCCATTTCTATTCGAGTTAGTGGCTGTGGTAAGTCAATGCACTCTTTGTCATGGTTATGAGCCGTGGGCAACAGTCTTGGGGTGGATAATGCAAAATCGGGTATATGTTATTGGCGAGCGAGCGTAGCGAGCGAGACACTTACAGGGGTAACACAATCGAAAATCGGGGATGTTTATTTATTGGCGAGCGAGGGAAGCGAGCGAGACAGTATTAGGGGTGGATAATGCAAAATCGGGTATATGTTATATGTATATATGTATGTGGGATGGTACGTATGCCCTTTAAACGCGCGCGGGGGGAACTCTTTTCTCCTAAAAACACGGCTTTTTAGGCTTGACCCCAGTTTATTCTGAAACTACAGCATTAAGCAAGACTTACTTTATACTTAAGCTCCAAAGTGTGAGAAAATTCCTGCGAAAATACTTGCTTTTCAAGAAACAAAAAGTTGATTCGACCGGTTACTATGGCATTGAAAACCCTTTTCCAGACTCAATTTCAAAACTTCGCCGTTTTATGGGGGGGGCGGGGGGGATACGGAGTGCCGGTTGTTGGTTGTCAAGAGCCGTTGGTAGTCGGAATGCCGTAGTATTAATGCTAAGGAAGCTACTACTTCTCGAGGGAAACTGAGGTAAGTAGTAATTCCATATTTGTTAGCTAAATATGCTAAATTAACTCTGGCCTTTCTTTTTTGTAGCTAAGAGCTTGTCAACAGTGACTGGTAAATTCAAATAGTCAGATTGGCTCAAATTTGGTACTACAAAAGTTACCACTGCTCAAGCAAATGAGGTAAGAAAGTAATTTTGTATTTGTGTGCTAAAATTGATTGTCTTTTGTTTTTGTAGGTGAGAGCTTGTCAAGAATTCAAGGTAATTCAGATGGTCAAAGTAACTTCAATTTGATACTACAGAAGTTATAAATACTCAGGAAACTGAGGTAAGTAGTAATTCCATATTTGTTGGCTAAAACTGAGAGTTTGTTCAAGAGTTACTGGTGATTGAGATTATCAGAATGGTTGATGTTTGAAACCACAAAAGTTACTATTAATCGGTAAGAGAGTGATTTTGTATTTGTTTGCTGAAATCAAATGTCATAACTGCTATTATAGTGTTTACATGAAGTACGCTTAAAATAGTAACATTTTATGTTACCTAACTATCAGGCTCGCTTGCCATTTGTGCTCAAGCACACCACTAGTTTATTTAGATATAATGGACGTACGTATGTCATTTTGTACTTTGACCCTCGCGTTTTTGTGTTAGTTTGGTTGTCGACCCCGTCCCAAATTGCACCAAACAGAATCCTCTGGTTTATCGATCAGTACCCGTATCACCCTAGAAATTGAATTGTTTACCGTTTTGAATTCTTTTGCGGGTGCAGTTCAAACTTGAAAACTTAAGGGACTTCCATTTCTATTCGAGTTAGTGGCGGTGGTAAGTCAATGCGATCTTTGTCATGGTTATAAGCCGTGCGCAACAGTATTTACTTGAAAATACATTGTCCACTAGACTACTGCAAAGGTAAGTCTGTGTAGGTGCATGTCCAGTTGTGTCAAAGCATTGTGTGTTACAACCACTACTTAGCTAAAGAGTATCACAAAGAAAACTTTTAAATAACGTGTATTGTTTCGTTGTTGTTTTTTTCCTTCCAAGCAGTTGCAGAGAGTTGTTACTATGGCACTGAAATCCCTTTACCCTGTATGCTAAATTTACATACTGGACCTTATTTCCAGTAGCTTCAGTGTTAGAAGTCAAAATCAATAGTATAGTCTTTAGGCTCGCTCGCCATTTGTGCTCAAGCACATCACTAGTTATGTATGTAAGTATGGATGGTACGTATGCTCTTTAAACGTGCGCGCGGGGAACGTTTTTCTTCTAAAAACACGGCTATTTAGGCTTCACTCCAGTTTATTCTGAAACTACAGCATTAAGCAAACCTTACTTTATACTTAAGCTCCAAAGTATGAGAAAATTCCTGCTAAAACGCTTGTTTTCAAGACACAAAAAGTTGATTCGACAGGTTACTATGGCATTGAAGACCCTTTTCCAGACTTAATTTCAAAACTTCGCCGTTTTAGGGGGGATACGGAGTGCCGGTTGTTGGTTGTCAAGAGCCGTTGGTAGTCAGAATGCCGTAGTGTTAATGCTATGGAAGCTACTACTTCTCGAGGGAAGCTGAGGTAAGTACTCAATTCCATATTTGTTAGCTAAATATGCAAAATTAACTCTAGCCTTTCTTTTTTGTAGCTAAGAGCTAGTTAATAGTGACTGGTAAATTCAAATGGTCAGATTGGCTCAAATTTGGTACTACAAAAGTTACCACTGCTCAAGAAAATGAGGTAAGAAAGTAATTGTGTATTTGTGTGCTAAAATTGATTGTCTTTTGTTTTTGTAGGTGAGAGCTTGTTGTCAAGAATTCAAGGTAATTCAGATGGTCAAAGTAACTTCAATTTGATACTACAGAAGTTATCAATACTCAAGAATGATGTAAGTAGTTATTCCATATTTTTTGGCTAAAATTACAAATAATAACACTGGTTTATTTTTTATCGTAGCTGAGAGCTTGTTCAAGAGTTACTGGTGATTGAGATTATCAGAATGGTTGATGTTTGATACTACAAAAGTTACCATTAATAAGGTAAGAGAGTGATTTTGTATTTGTTTGCTGAAATCAAATGTCATAACTGCTATTATAGTGTTTGCATGAAGTAGGCTAAAACATAGTAATATTTTATGTTACCTAACTATCAGGCTCGCTTGCCATTTGTGCTCAAGCACACCACTAGTATATGTATATATGTATGTATGGATGGATTGTATGTATGCCCTTTAAACGCGCGCGCGTGGAACTTTATTCTTAAAAAAAAACGGCTTATTAGGCTTGACCCCAGTTTATTCTGAAACTACAGCATTAAGCAAGCCTTACTTTACACTTAAGCTCCAAAGTGTGAGAAAATTCCTGCGAAAATGCTTGCTTTTCAAGAAACAAAAAGTTGATTCGACCGGTTACTATGGCATTGAAGACTCTTTACCAGATTTAAATTCAAAACTTCGCCTTTTTTCCGGCTAAGTGTGGCTTATTAGTTGTCAAAAGCCACCTGTAGTCAGTACTAAGAGAGCTATCACTACTTCTGAAAAGCGTATGTAAGCACATAAAGTATTAATGCTAAGGAAGCTACTACTACTACTCCAGGGATGCTGATCTTTTTAATCTTGTCTCTTTAGAAGAAGGCCTCACCAAGTTTGCGTTTTCCATCTGCTGTACATTATCTGTGCATAAGAAACATAAATATAGTTGAAAACAGACGAGATGAGCTGTACAGCGCCCGAAAAACTCCACAAACTTCACTAAATTTCTTTCTTACAGTAGTTACAGAATTAATGCGCACCTGTGCTACCGCCCCCTTTTCACGGCAACGTTGATGTTTGTGCACTTAATTGACTTGGATTCACATGCCTAAATTGCTTCCGGTTAAGTACTAAATGCATTCCTTATTTACCGCACTTGCGGTCGTGCCAACTCAACTTGGACAGACTATAGTGTAGAGTAACGCTGAGGGTTCACACCTTTGGTACTTCATTTATGTATAAGGTTTGCTCATTTTTTTTGTTACTAGCTATGCTCACTGTTAGTTGAATGTTTACCATTTGTGATGTAGGGGTCTAATTCAGTGTAGATATAAGCAATGGATGTCACGTCTCATTCTGTTGTCATGTGCTTCTCCTATCGCGTAAGAAGCTACTTACTGGTTTCATAGATATGTATTTGTAGGGCAGGTTTTATGGTAGTAAAAGTTTTGGTGATGATGTTATTAGCTTGTGTAAGTGTTTTGGCATAGACTTTTCTATTCATAACATTTACTTTATATTGTCGTTGCATATAAAATGTGTAGAGATTTGTGTGTTTGTGTAGCATACACAAGCCATCAGTATGTTATCAAGTTCTATAGAATATTTTATCCAATGACCAATTTAGTTTAAACTTGTACGATAGTTCTTTATCTTAATCTTGCTGACTGTCCAAATCTTAATCCAAATGTATTTTTTCCTACTAGTTGTCATATTGCAGTCCTGGCGATTATCGTTAATCTTTACCTGCTAACTATCATCTGTATTAAACCTACTCTTTGTCTTATTGTCCTATACCTTAATCCTGGTGATTGTCTTCTATTTCTTGGTTAGTAAAGTAAGTGTCTCTAGGTTGGTAAAGATCTGTGATTTCTTGGTTGGTCAAGTTTGTGTGATCTCTTGGTTGGTAAAGTATGTGTGATATCTTGGTTGGTAAAGATGTGTGATCTCTAGGTTGGTAAAGATCTATGATCTCTTGATTGGTAAAGTATGTGTGATCTCTTGGTTGGTAAAGTACGTGTTATATCTAGGTTGGTAAAGATCTGTGATTTCTTGGTTGGTAAAGTATGTGTGATCTCTCATGGACTCTAATTCAATGCACGATTCATGAACTTTAGGTTCTGGTGAATTTGTGTCTTGTGACCTGTCTGTTTCTTTGGAGTAGTCCATTATTAATACATTTCTTGGTGAAAATAAGCTGATAATTCGTCTGCTTCTATTAAAACCATCAAATAACACAAATTTAAGGGAGGAGACCCATAGCAACCGTTGGTAAGGCTGTGGGAAGTGTTAAGTGCTATCAACCACGAAAATCTACCACCCTCACCTGGCTCCACATGCATCTCGCAAGCATAACCACCGCTTGATATATTAGCACGCAAAGCGGGGCCAAAATCTCGAGAGTCCCTAACCTCAGTAGCCTACTGGTGGGTTAGCTTTGACCACGTTGTTGTTACAACCAGCTTCAACAGCAAACTATAATCATGCCTTCCAGGAAAAGGAAGAGGGCTATTAGTGCAGCCACAGAAATGAGGAAAATGAAATGTGCTTTGAGAAGAAGTGAGAAATAAGTAAATAAATATAATATTAAAAAATATATACATACATATGTGACCGTCTACGGGAAAACCGGGCACAACGCGGCGTGCGTAATATCGAGAAAAGATCGATCGATTTCTTAAAAATGTATTGTTTCAAGCCTACGGAAGGGAACGGTTAGGTCTATTATAGCAGGAACGACTAAAGCTACGACGGTAAAACTTGGAGAGCTCAATATCTGGCCGCCGACAACTCCGTAAGTGCAAAAAAAAAATTCGAAGGGGCCCACGTGGTGCCTGGTTTTCCTATAACGGTCACATATATATATAATATATATATTGTATAGACAATAGGAATTGGTGGAGCAAGTCCACTAGGTTGGGCTTCCACTCATACTCTTGATGTCCTTCCTTTACTGGTCATGATGTCCCGCCCTCTCTTTCGGCAGGAGTCATCCCAAAGTCTCCCTGATTTCACCTTCTCAAGATTTAGTGTCCACTCCTACTGCTCCACCATGTGAATCACACCCTCTAGCATTTTTTAATCCATCTCAAGTTCTAAATGATCTCACTACCTAGTCACATGATGACCACAATTCTCCTCCAGTCTTTTCTCATCCAGTGGTGAGTTCCACTGAAGTTTCCCCAGCTCCGCAGGAAGCACTTCAAGAGTTAGTTGAGAAGCTTTCAGCTATCGCTCAACAGAATGGTTTGGTGTTTGATGTGTCCAGTCTCCCTCAGTTTGTGAATAATTCAGCCATACGACTCCAGACTTCTGGACCAGGGTTGGATTGAGCTATGGAGACTTGGAACTGCTCAAATCTGAATGCAAGGACGAGAAGAATTTGTACGAATTCTGTAGGATAGAGGAATTAACAGCAAACCCCTCCAGGAGAAGCTGTCCAAGCACTTCAAATACAGCCAAAGAAAATGAGTCCTTTTTTTCCAACCCGGCTCTTTTCAGAGCCACTACCTCACAGAAGGTTTCACCTAAAATGTTCGCACACATAATCAGTGGGCTATTTCTTCTAATCCTTACACTACTAGCTAATTCGCTTACCTGTGCATCGGTAAGGCAGACGTGCTAGTATCGCCTGAACGGGGTACTGTATAAATCCACCGCAGGACCCCTCCCAGCTTATTATCGAAATCTAACAAGCTGGGTGCTTCTTCAACAGCACCGCAGGTGATTCTTCAACAGCACCGTAGCCTTTCTTCAACAGCACCGTAGCCTTTCTTCAACAGCACCGTAGCCGTTCTTCTCACTAAAAAGCAGCTGAAGCGGAGCGCACCTTTGGTGGGCGGGGCGCAAAATGCATTATCCGGGCCGGGGGGGGGGGGCGTTATAGTTTTACGCGCATTTCGTTTTGACCCAGCCGCAGTTCGGGGCCGCCTGCAAAGATGGTGAATTTGCGACAAGTATTTTTGAGCTATAAGGGGTCACGGGATGCAGTCTAAACTTGGGGTGAACTGGCCTACGTTTAGATTTTCTTGATAGCGTGCCAGGAAGCAAAGTTGACCTTAGTGGTCGGATATTTAGAAAAGTAAAGTTGCTATAGCTAAAAACTAAACGTAGGAAGCGGGAACATAATGGGAGGAAGCCGTAGAGTCTTGAATCGGCAGAAAAGCTTGGACGGTTGCGGAGAAACAACACGAAATGTCCGCAGAAGTAAATCGCTCCTAACTGGGCTTACGAAGATGCAATTGGTCTGAATTTTGGTGTGCAGAGAGACCTTATCACCCTAAATAAATTCAGCATGTTAAAGAATTGCCACCGTTGCTTGAAGTTGTTTTTCTTTTCAGCATCAATCTTTAAGGAAAATGGTGGGCCAGATGGGTCTACACCCTTAATTGTAAAAAAATTATTTCTACCTATTTGAAAGTATAACTCCAATGACAATTATAACTCCAATCAAGATAATGATGATGACTATTACTGTGACTCCAATTATTACTGCTTGAGTACCATCCCGAGCATCAGGTGAATCTACAAAGAGCCAATAAACACTTGCTTAATACAAAACACACAACGTTAAAAAGTTACCATTGTTGTACAAGTGCATCAATGTTCAAACACTTGTAATATTAAATCAACACTATCAATGATACAATAGGTTTATTTTGATTAAATTAAATATAATTTCATTATTATTGGTATTATTACTTTATGAATGTATTATCTTTAGTACAATTTAATACTATTGCATACTTACATTTTTGTGAAGTCTTGATATGAAATTCAATTGTATTCATTTCTGTTACATTAGTAGGCAAAGTATAATTACTTCACAAGTCAATACTGTTCAGATAGTCCTACAGCTATAAGATACAAAATACTATTTCAAATGCTTTCAAAATAATTCTTAAAACTTGCCTTTGTATTCAATACTTCTCTTATTTACACTGCCTCTGCTATTACTAATAGTGCAGCTGAAGATCCCAGTGTAATCTTATAGTGTATTACTAGATGTGTATAGAAGGTTGTGGTAAGTGGCACTGACAGTATCCACTATTATTTTACTCTGTGAGTAAGATCCTCCACTTCTATTCCAAGTTAAATTAGTGACATGACCTCCAGTAGATATACAAGTCACAACACCAGTTGTAGTGTTGTACAATAATAGCTGAATTTCTAAACTTCCTAAAATAAAATAATATGATCATTCTTGTACAACTCAACAAATATTTATTTAATGTAAATTTCTATTACAGATAGGCTTATAACAATGTATAGCAGATCTTACCTCCACTACTGGAATAAAGTCCCACATATGAATTCTCAGTTAGTATTTGGCAACGATAAACTCCAGTTGGGGATATAACAGTATCACGATGAAGTATAAGAGATTGAGGACCTGTAGTTCTAGATATATTATTTGTCATGCTCCTTGCAATTCTGCTCCCCACCGGATTACCATTAGGAAAAAACCAATCTCTTGTACCTCTGAGTATATTGTTATCTGTACTTCTACAACACCGAGTCATGTTAGTAAAGCAATACAGTGCCTCACTGTTTTCTCCAATATCAGTTATAGTTATTACACTGTTGTTGGAAAATGGATGTCCTCTGAGTAATAGTAAACCTATGTTGGAAAATATATACTTATTACTGCACAATAATCTTTTTGTATAGCATACCAGTGGGTTGCTTTGTTAAAGCTGAATAATGTGAAGACTGACTAGTTCCATGAATATTAACAGCTGCTATTTCAAATGTGTAGGAAGTGCTAGGGAACAATGAAGTAGCTACAAATGATGTGTCAGTAGTTGTAGTTGATTGAGGATTCGTCATATTGTGAAATGTTTCAGTGTAGTGAATTGTGTATGATATATTTAGAGAATTTTGCTGAAGACAATACAATGGCTGCCATGCAATAGTAATACTTGTGAAGTTCACAAGTGTAGACATAATTCCTTGAACAGTACCATTTGGACCTATTCAAGAACAAAATCACTTTAAATATAGAAATAATAAAATTTATTAGAAGACTTATAGATAAAGACTTTTTATTAGTAGACTTTATAATTTAATTATAAAGTCTACATCTAGCAATATATATATATATATATATATATATAATAATATTTCATGCTAGATATCTTTACAATATAGTATTTTTATTTCATGAGGGGTGTTATCACAAGTTGAATTGAACAAACTCAAAACCCTCTAATGCACTGGTAGTTAAAACAACCTGACTAGTTTAAAGGAACAGTATGAGTTATGTTATCAGGTATTGGTTACCAACCCTAGAACCTAATATTGCAGCGAAGATATCTAGTACAACATAAACCACTATTACACTTGTCAAGGTGATAGGCAAGATATTTTACCGTGAGGCTTAATTTTTAATAGATCATCAAGAAATATTTGCCTAGCACACTCTGACTCATGTAATATGTATTATCTTTTAAATGCTATTTTGACTTTAATAGCAGTATGACTTTATTTGCATCATCATTCAAATTAAATTATTCTTTAGTTTTTAAATGTACCTAACTTCTTCAATCTTATTTAATTAATTAATTAATTACATAATGTTTTAAAAAACATTACAACTTACTAGCAGTTAGAGTAGTAAAAGATGTTGTTATTAATAAACTATTAATACTATTCATGGCAACAATGGTAATGTTGTACGTTATGTTTTCTTCTAAGTCTAATAAGCAATAGCTTCTGTTTGATCCATCAATTATTCTTCTACCTGGTGGAGCCTCCAAGCACCCAGCTACAGCTCTGAAATATATGGTATAATTGTCCACTACATCCAAGAGAGACTGCAACCACGAGAGCCTTATAGATGTAGGTGTTGATTTTCCTTGTATATTTGTTGGAGCACTTGTGGGAGCAACTAAAAAAATGTTTCTAATTATTTATTGATTCAGGTTTTTTATTTAGGTCAAATGTAAAAAAACAAATACTGATTGTTAAGAATACACCAAATGATAATATTATTTCACTTAACATTATGATGACTGTATTACAAAATTATTAAAATATTATCAAATTGAACTTACTTGTAAGAGATATTACATAGCTAGAACTGGTAACAGTAATAGCATTATTAACATATATTGAGGAAGCAGTGTATTGACAGGTATATGATGTACCATTCTCTGAAAGTTCCAAAGAATTTATGTGCAATTCTCTATTAGTATCACCAATATTTTTTTTTTCCACTGATATGATGGAGCAGTTACAGCAAGTGAAGATGGAGGGTCAACTTCACAAATCAGACTGTAATCACGATGAGCAATAGGTGGTTTAGTTTCCGTTATGATAATAGGAATGGAAGGTTCTATTAGTATTAAATTGATGACAACAATCAATTCTTATTTGACATTATTTAATACACTGCTAAAGTAATGTTTGCTATTCAATTGGTATAACTCATATCAGAGTAAATAGCTAGAATACCAGAAAAATTAACAGCTTAATTTTGCTTTTTATATTATTCAGCATGATGGTGAATTCCGTTTCAAACTTAAATATTTGTATGTCAATAATGACTATATGAACAATTTACATAATTAAGAGAATAACTTACTAGTTACTGTTAAGTTCACTGAATGGCTCATATTAGATGCCCCGACAGATACTGTACATGTATATGTACCAGCATTAGATTGTCTTACTGGAGTCCACTCTAATGAATTCGTTACTGTAGCAGCAACGTCAAATGATAGTTGTTCAATTTTTGTATCATCTGGTCCAGTCCACAATAAATAAGATACAGCCGGACCAGATAACATTCCAGTGCACATGATAGTAATGTTAGATAGACTAGCTACTCCCATTGTACTCGATGATTTAATTACAACTGAAGAGACAGTAACTGCAACAATACAAAATCCACTCTATTTTTGACAAAAAAAATCCAACTTAGCTATATATATAATAGGCACTATTGAGACTTAAAATTATCATTATTAAAATTGACCCAATACTTCCATTATAAGGTTATTCAAGGATTAAATCAAAGCAGCACATGCAACTGAATGTACCTACCATCTTATTTGCATCCCCATCAATCTTTACCCCAGTCCTCAATTGTTTATCTAACAATTTTGAGCCTAAGTTTAAACTAAGACATGTTTAATGTTGTAGTATCAGAAGAATCTAGGGTCGTTTCAATTACCTATGAAAATGGCTCCTCGCCATTTGTGCTGAAGCATACCACTATCTTACTGTATTTTAGGATTAACTTGCTCGGAACTTAGCTTTCAATGCTCCTCCTAATAATCTTTTGAAATTTTTTTTGTCTAATATGGGTGGAGCTTCTGCACTAAAGAATTACATGGTCTCCAATCTATCTACATGTACAGAACGTTTCCAAGAGGGTTGCATGCATGTGTACTAACCCGTACTATTTCACTTAGCTCCTGAAGATTAACACTTAGTTTCCATGCTGTTTCACTTAGTTTCCCTGCTATTTCACCTAGTTACTTGCTATTTCACTTTCCCCGAACTATTTTAATTCAACAGCAATTCTTCCCATACTTTTTTAATGGGAAATTTACACGATTTACTATTAGAAACAAAAATAAATCTGTGCTGTATAAGTTAGAATTTATCATATTATATGCATTTCCATATAAACTAAATGAGCATGAGCACAACGCAATAACAGAAACCATAATTACTACAATTTAATTTATTTAAGTAAGTGCCTCACAAAACCCCATCTTGAAATCTTCAAACTAAATAATAATTTTCAATTGTTGTGTTAACTCTGAATGTAAAATGTAAGACAAAATAATGATAGAAAAAAAATTAAATACCTATTATATTTATTTGATGTTTTGCACTTCCCAAAACAGAATTGTTTAGATAAATAGATGATACTGTATATTGGCAGATGAGGTTAGTTCCATTATGAATTAACTGTAGTGGACTAAAGTTAAATTGATTAGTATTCTGTCCTGTCAAAATACTGATTCCCTCCATCCATGTATATGATACTGAGTGTGTCATTAATGTTGATGGAATACTCACATTGCAAGTGAGTATGTAATTCTTTCCAAGTGTTGGAATATCATTCTCACTAATGCTAGCAGATATGTGAGGAACTACATAAATAACATTATAAGAGCATACACATGCATTTTTAATGAAAATACCTGTTACTGACAATATAATAGATTCACTCAGCATTGATCCATTTATTGAAGCCACACACCTGACATTTGGAAAATGTTGGTCTGCCCTCTCTAATCTATAATAATGAATAAACATGTTTGAACTCTCTAATGAAGACTGGGCTAATTGTGGCTCATGTGTTTCTTTTCCAATAATCCACGTGAATGAGGGTGTTCCTCTGCCAGTTATATTGGCAATGCATGACATATTCAGAGATTCACCAGCTACAACTGAAACTCTTGTAGCATCAATATGTACTGAAGTAACTAAATAAATAATTTTTTTTAATAATTAAGAGACAAAAAATATGTTATGTTACAATATATTACTATCACACTACATACCACATATCAATTTTCAAAATATTTACTAAAGTTTGACTAATTTTAACTTTTTTTCCTTGACTAGGTATAAACATTAGTTCCATATATTTTGTATTTCACTAGTCACAAAAAATATTTGTGAAATACACAAATGTTTCAACCATTTTACAATGGTCATCATCAGTGTGTGGATGATAATAAAGTCAAAACCAAGTCCAGAGAAATTTGTTGTTATGACAGAACTATAACAACATAAATTGTCATGACAAACCTATAACAAAAAGAAAGTCTTGGCTAGAAGCTACATTTTTGTCAGGCAGTTATGTAACAAACCAGTATCCCTGTTCATTGATGGTCCAGGTATCTCATAAATAAGTAATTGCTCTTATGCCACTTTATATTATAATGAATTCAATTAGTAGAAGAATAAATTATATTAAAAAGTAAACTCACTGCCATAAAATGTAAATTAAAAGGCAAATTTTATTGTACAAAAATAAGTGATAGGTAGGATTAGAAATAGAAAGACAAATAAAACCAACATACTGGCTAATTAAAAGTCAATGTGATTTAGATTTTTTACCTGACACTACATTTATGATATTAATAGTTGAATTAATAAGGTTACCATTGCCCTGAAGTACGGAGCATCTATACATTCCTAATGGTCCCACAGGAAGCCCAATACTTGCTAAACAAACTTGCTGGACATATACTACTCTAGCAAGTATATTCATTGAATTTCCTCTATTATTGTTGTGAATAACAGCAGACTGATTAGGAAAATGCCAGCTTCCAATAGGTTCATTACCAGAGTGATCTGAACTTCTACAACAATGCATATTAACAAACATCGTGTTACACACTAGAGTATTTCCTGGATAAGTACGATCATCCATAGGTTGACTTCCTATATCAGTAATATTTACAGAATCTCCATCAGCTAGTATTCTTGATCCAAGTGAAAAATAGAGTCCTAAAAGGTAAAGTAATGGCTTTATAAAAGTTGACATCATTAAGTACATTTACCATTAACTACTCTTCTCTCCTTTCTTTGAATACATGTTTTACTATTATTATTATTGTTATTATTGATTGACTTTTGCAGCCACTGCTTTTGTTTTATATTGTTTGAAGTTTTTATTAAAAACATAATTAATTTCATGTATTGAGTCATTTTGTCATATTCATACTTCATATTTATATATTTTCATTCACAGCAGTAAGTTTGCATGGAAACTACATTAATCCTAATATTGATACTGAATTTAAGCAGATTATCAATGATATAATTGTGTATATTTATTCCATAATATACCACACATTTCACACATTCATTCCTTTTAGGCATCAAAATTCTAAATATCACTCAAATATTTAAACCGTTACTGCTCAACCAAGACAAGAGATTACAAATAAATCCCCCACCCCCGCCCCCACCTCAGTTGAAATTGAATTGTTCGTATAACTAGTCGTTGTTTTCTTTTGGCTTAGTTTTAGTTTCTATTTTGCTTTTTTTGTGGTTTCCTTTTTTTTTTAACTACAATCTGTACAAGGGTAAGCGAACAGAGAAAGCTAATGTTTTGCAGTACAATGTCATCATAACAATCCTCTGGTAACCCCCAGTAAACATCAGAGTCACTTGACAAACTACCACTCCTTGAAAACTTGTAAGGAAGAAATCAATATATAATCACTAATTGTGAAGTATTTTTTGTCATGGCTGTGGGGGTTCTGGTCTCCAGCAAGGTGATAGCCGGTCGGGTTGTCAGCTCTGTGGATATCCAGCACCCGGTAGATGCTGCCACCAGGTACTCTCTACTCGCTGGGCGATGGTTCGGCTCAGGAATAACTGGCGAATAGCTAGCCCTTACCCGCTCAGCTACCCAGGAGCCCACTCAAGTGTCTCAGGTGTTAAACTAAGAATATTGAATTTTAGAGAACTGAACAACACGCGTACAAATAAAAGTATTTACGTAAAGTCCACTGCTTGTGCGCAGGCTCACTACACAGCACACACATACACACACAAAAATGAATACTATACGGTGACATAAAACTCAACGAAAATACAACAGCTAACTACTGTGACACAGAACTCAAATAATAAATAAACAACTTTCTTGTTCACTACTTTCTTCTGGTCTTTGGGGGAAGACCCAGCCCCACAGGCCCCTCCGCTAAGCCTGAGCACATCTGGCCAGGCTGAGAACCACCAGGCTGGGGCTCCTCCAAGTCATCTACATCCCAGTCCTGGCGGCTCAACCCATCGGCATTCGTGTTGTCTTTTCCAGGACGATATCGTATGTCTACTTCACGGCCCTGCAGCTTCAGTGCCATCCTCATTAGTCTCCTGTTAAGGTGGCTGCTCGACAGTAGGGACGTACAGGCTCTATGATCTGTATAAACTAAAACAGAGGCACCATACAGGTAAAAATCAAAATGTAGAAGTGCAGCTACAATGGCTAATGACTCCAGTTCTGTGACTGTATATGTCCTCTCCGCCCCTCTCAACTGCCTACTGTAAAAGGCTACAGGCAACTCCTGCTGGTCTCGTACAACATGGAGACACGCACCAACTCCTCCTCCAGATGCATCCGTACACAAAATAAACACATCACGCAAAACAGGCACATACAAAATGACACGATTACATAGAGACTCACGCAAACATATAAATGCTTCATCCATCTCCCGAGTCCAACAGACTCTTTGTGGAGCCGAGAGAGCAACGGCTGGGGTGAGCACTGTAGAGAGTCGGGCAAAACCATCGATGAAGTTCCGATAGTAGCCTACCGATCCCAGAAACGACCTCATCTGTCTTTTTGTCACTGGTCGGCCATAATTTGCCATAGCTTGCACTCTCGCCTCTGGCACTGCCACACGCCCACACCCGACTTGATGTCCCAAATATGACATATAACGCCTACCAAACTCACATTTTTTCCGTTTCACTACCAACCCTGCCTCTCCCAAGCACCTAATGACCCTTTCAAGATCCTTCAAGTGATCCGCCCAACTACAACTGAAAACCACCACATCATCTATGTAATTGGACGATACGTCCGATACCGGTTTCAATACCTGCTCAAGAATTGCCTGAAAGGTCGCTGGTGCATTCTTAAGTCCGAATGGCATTCTTACGAACTTGTACTTTCCAGCCGGGCAGCTGAAAGATGTCAGCTCCTGGCTTTCCTCAGCCATCACGATCTGATGGAAGCCAGAGGTCAAGTCTAGCTTAGACAGAACCTGACTGGCCCCTACCTTGTCCAGGATCTCATTCAGAGACGGAAGCCAAAACCGCCTCAGTGGAGTGATACTATTAAGTTCCCGATAGTCAACACACAAACGTATGCTACCATCTTTTTTACGCACTGGAACTACTGGGCTAGACCATTCAGAGTCACTCCTCACTATGATCCCTAACTTAAGCAATTTCTCAATCTCATCAGCGACAGCCTGCCTGATGTTCATAGGCACCTGCCTAGGTGGCAAATTCACAACTTGACTTCCCTCCTGGACATTAATCACGCACTCCCCAACTGAGCACAAACCCGGTTTATCAGAGAAAAAGTCAGACAACTAGCCAATACAGTCTGCAGATCTCTCTCAGAATACTCGTCGCACACTTCATCACTCAACCCACCACGTTTCTCCCACGTCTCACACATTTCCTTGTCTTCCTCTGCTACTACACAAACACTATTTACATTCAAAGGCCTACTCACGAATCTCTTAGTATTGTTAATGTGCACAATCTTGTCACATTGACCTCCTTCTCTTCGTACTTTATAGTTAACTCGTGACAGCTTATCAACGACTTCATAGGGGCCCTCCCATGAAGCTTCTAATGCACCAAGCAATCCAGGTACCCTCAGTAAAACTTTACTATCCACGTCTAGCACTCTATCAGACTTGTTTTTGTTACATGCCAACATTCTAGTCACACTTGACTTATTTGAATTCACTACAGCCACTTCATGCAAGACCTTAAGCCTGTCTTGCAGACGTTCCACCCATGAGCTAACATCCATGTCCTTGTAACAATCCTCCACCCAACCTGCGTAAAGGATGTCTAGTGGACCTCTCATCTGCTTGCCAAACACCAGCTCATGAGGTGAAAAACCAGTATCTCGGTTGACCACCTGCCTCATGGCGAATAGTGCCATAGGCAGGAAAGTCGCCCAATCAACGCCGCTATACACAGCCTTTGCCAACATTGGCTTCAAGGTACCCTGGAACCTCTCTACTACTCCATTTCCTTGAGGCCTATAAGGAGACGTATGCAGTGAATCAATGCCCAGGATTTCATACAGGCGCTTGACCACTCTACCCATGAAAACACTGCCCCTATCTGACAAAATTTTCAGAGGAAAACTTGTCCGAGTGAAAATAGCAACCAAGCCATCTGCAACCTCTGAGGCTGAACCCGTTCTCATGGCAACTGCCTCAGGCCACCTTGTAGCCATACAGATGAATGTGAGGACGAATCGAACTCCTCCCTTGGCCTTAGGTAAAGGACCGACGATGTCCACTGCCACGGACTCGAACGGTTCCGTTACTATCGGTCTCTCAACTAGTTGGGCTTGTCTATTACCAGACTTGTTCATCCTAGCACACATATCACAAGATTGAACAAAGTTTGTAACATCTTTCCCTATTCCTGGCCACACAAAACGAGAATTTATAAGGGCTCTCATCTTCTTAATGCCAACATGACCAGTCCTGTCATGGGCAAGCTCAAGGACTTTGGCTCTCCTAGACTTAGGAAGTACCAGCCTTTTCTTCTCACTGTCACCATCAACTATGGTGTGATATAGCAAACCACCACCCCAAGAATAACCCATTTTCTTTGTATCAGCTAAGTCCCTACAATGACCTAACGAATCATCCGCAACCATTTCCACCTTCAACTTCTCTACATCCGGATCATCCACCAAGCTCGGGCTACCGAAGGAACACTGCACTTCTGCCTCTGCACTACCCAAACTATCATCAACCTCAACTACATCTCGTGCTACCTCTGCTACTTCATCCTCTTCCACCTGAACCTCAGACATAACCTCGTCTATGCTCTCCAGAGAGACAGGCGGCACCGCATCTCTGTCCCTCTGGGCAGCAGTCTCGGCAGCTAGTGACTCCATCCAACGACCAGCTCTAGTGACTACATTCACCGAAGCTTGCTCCTCGGTTTACTCCAGGGTTATCTTTGAGGTCTCACCACCTACTTCCTTACCACTTGGAGCTACAACCGCATCTACCGAGGTAGATGTCTGGGTGTCCGGGGTATCACCGGAGTGCCCCGCCTCCACTCCAATATTTGGAGATTCGACGGCACCCAGAAGGAGCTTTCTCACCATGGAATCATCCATGGGAACTGAGAATAAAACTTTATCACAGAGCATGTCAGCTCTGGCAACGGCCACTCTCCTTACAGAAGAGATACCTTCTATCTCAAACTGTACATCAGCCATGCACAGAGTTACAGGTACACCTGTGGCACCACGTACTACCACTGTATCAGGAAGCATCTGGCTTTCATAGACCAGAGTACCGGGGACTATAGTTACTTCGGCTCCCGTGTCAGGGGCTATCGGACAATCCAACCCATTAACCTTACCCTTCACTAACGGAAAATCAGAGCCTACTGCAACCCAGTTAGCAATCTTAGGTGCAAAACCCGCTTTGACTCCCAGTTTCTTAACATTGGTCTGATCATTGTTCTTTACACTGGAGAATTGTGAGGATGTATCAGGCTTGTTGGGGCATTCTGTGGACCTGTGCCCAACCTGATTGCAAGAATAGCACACTAGACGAGACTGTCTGTCATCTTGACTCACACGACATTCAAATGCCTTATGGCCATAGCCCTGACATCTATAGCATTTGGTGCTATTGCTAACTTCTCTTCGCCCAGCCCTTAGCTGATCTCTAGAACGCGCATTGCTAGCTTTTAGGGTTGTTGCCACCTCATTCAAGTCATTGAAAGACACTACATTGCGGCCATCAATATTAGACCTTGTTCGGATAATGGCAAGTTAACTCTAAACAGACCCTTAACCATAAACAATGCCAACTCGTCTTTACTCTTGCACATCATTCCAACACGATCAATTAGTTGCTTTATATGTTTATACCTCTCCAACCTATCCATTCCCTTAGTGTCATCCTCCAGATCACAAAATAACTTTATCTCCAGATCTCTCTTGCTCAGACCCACCTTCTCCAGCAATTTACGTTTCAACAGCTCATATGTACACTCCCCACTATCAACTAGATCAACCACCTGCTCTCTAGCCTTAGGAGACAATTTAGTCAGCAAGATTCTCTTATACTGGCGTTGAGACACACCTATATCCTTAAGATCTGCCTCCAACCCCCTGATGTACTTAGATATTTCACTACCATCCTTGTAAGATGGAATATTGCTCACCATTCTCCCTTTATCCATCAGAGTATCACTTCCTCTATCAGTCACCTTCTGAAATCCTGTCATTAACCCATGAAATAACTTCATTAGCTCACGAGTTGTTGGCTCACTCACATCTTCATCATTGTCAATCATGCTCTCACCACCATCCCTGTCATTCCTTCCTGTCCCTTCTCTGACACTTCCATCACCCACTATTTCCTCATCTCTTCCAATCTCCTCAATAATATCATGCTCTAAGACACTCATGTTGCCTACTATAGTCTCACTATCAATAGGTACTAATAATCCTGGTTCACAAACCACACTACCACTACTAGCAATACTACTAGCAACAATCTCTGATCCCTCACCCTTACTGCTCGCAAGCACTACTCCAGAGTCGGGGGATTGCAGATTCCTGGTTTCTCTATTCAACCGTTCAACTCCGTTGCTCTCGTTCCTCAACTTTTTGCAGGTCCTGTGCAGCCGCGCTCTCCCGCTCATCCACTCAGGATCACGAACTCGGGAGATTTCTGAGGCCTACAGAAAACGAACACAACAAGAACAGTAACAAAAATTAATTTACAAAGACGGCGACCACGTGTGGTGCACACAAAATAGAAATAACGAGACACAAAAATATAGTTTGTAGCCTTGGACGATGTCGTGGGGGCTTGTCTTGACTCCTCGATCCGCTTGTTAAGGCGATGAAGAGCACCGCTGCCGCCAATTGTGGGGGTTCTGCATGGTCTCCAGCGAGGTGATAGCCGGTCGGGTCGTCAGCTCTGTGGATATCCAGCACCTGGTAGATGCTGCCACCAGGTACTCTCTACTCGCTGGGCGATGGTTCGGCTCAGGAATAACTGGTGAATAGCTAGCCCTTACCCGCTTAGCTACCCAGGAGCCCACTCAAGTGTCTCAGGTGTTAAACTAAGAATATTGAATTTTAGAGAACTGAACAACACGCGTACAAATAAAAGTATTTACGTAAAGTCCACTGCTTGTGCGCAGGCTCACTACACAGCACACACATACACACACAAAAATGAATACTATACGGTGACATAAAACTCAACGAAAATACAACAGCTAACTACTGTGACACAGAACTCAAATAATAAATAAACAACTTTCTTGTTCACTACTTTCTTCTGGTCTTTGGGGGAAGACCCAGCCCCACAATGGCTAATGGAGCAACAATTGCTAATCTAGCTGCTACATCCAATAGTTACCTTTGCAGTTGAGAAATGAATATTAGCTACTTATAACATTTTCCTCAGATGTAAATGTTCTCTTTATATTTTTAAAGGAATTGTTAACTTTTAGGGTGATTATTTTGGAAGAGTATGATGTAATGGTCTAATTGACAATTAATAAGACTAGCTGGTACATAATAATAATGTATTCACAATTATTTCTTATTCTCTATTATACTTTCATTTCTTCAAATTGTAATATACCTCACAGGGTCAAAATGTTTTCGAATTAATTTAATGGCAACAAAATATTGCAGATATGACTTTGCTAGAAAATTGTTACTTACCAGTTATAATTACAACATGTGGATTACTGGATTCAGTAATATTGCTAATTACATATTCAGATGTGGCTACATAGTTGCAAGTATATTGTGTTCCATTATGATTGGGTTGTAGAGGACTCAAGGTTATCTGATTAGTAGTCTCACCTGGCAATATATTATTCCCAACCATCCATAAATATGATACTATTGTTAGTTCCGATGGAATACTAACATTGCACGTTAATATGTAATTTATACCAACTTTTGGGGTTGCACTTTCATTTATGATGGCTGATGTTTGGGGAACTGCATAAAAAATATTTAAAATATTATAACTTTAGGCATACTGTATGTGATGAATTACCTGTTACTGACAAATTGACCAAAGACATCATAGTAGAATTATTTATTGAAGTCACAGTACATTTCACAGTTGGATTAATTTGGCTCACTTTCTCTATTGTTAATGTGCTTGTAAATATACTCCAGTTTCCAGACACCCTTTGAACTAGCACTTGATTATGAGACATTTGACCAGTCCAAGCAAATGATGGAGTTCCTTGACCAGATATAGTAGCAGTACATGTCAAATTCAGGGATTCACCAGCTACTACTGCTGGGTTGCGAGGAGAAATATAAATAGAAGATACTGCAAGCATTAGATAATGTAGCAAAAATAATTAAGTCATTGTGCACATTTAGTTACTCTGTAAACTCAGTGGATCTTAAAGATTTACAACTTTATCGAGGATGGAATATTCTTAAAACTGCAACCCTTAGCTAGAACTTCACAGAATAGTAACAATTGAATAAAAATGAATTATGAGATAGCTAGATACTTGGAGCAACTTAAAGGTTGTGAGCAACCGCTAAATGATCCCTTATAAATACATTAATATTAATAATTATATCATACCTTAAAATACAAATTATTGTTGTCTTTTATTTGTGTTCTACTTTTTCTTATCACACTACTCTACATGGCATATTTTATTAAAGTGTAGAGTAAAGTAAACCTCTAGTTTACTCTATAGTGAACTCTAGTCTGGAACATTGTTGAATTCTGGTTATGTTTTAGTACAACAACATTAACATTTGTTTGTGCCAGATATGGTTTATCTGATAGTACACTTTAAGTTTTGGTTACGTTTTACTACGACAGTGACATTTTTTGTTCCAGATATGGTTTTCCAGGCTGTAAACTTCAAAGTTTACATGCAGTATACATCAGTAAGACAAAGTTTGGCAAGCAGTGATAGGAATCAAGTAGCTAGCTTAAGTATGAATATTGAGACTGTAGCTACTATTATAATTTACAAATCATTATATGAAATTATCAGTCAGTGTATAATAAAAACAGGTAGTTTAATCATTAACTATAACTAACTTATTATACTAAAATCTAGACACAAAAAGCTAAGTGTTACTCTACTAAGATGCTAAATTATCGAAACAACTAATAACATGTAATCAGCAATCTACTTACTCCGAGCATTGGCTAGTAATAACAGCATAAATAATCCTGCAATCCCCCCAACTTCTATTAATCTCGACATATCTAAAGTAGATCTGCAATTTCTAGACTTTTTTAAGCTCATTACTTCGGCTTTCTCTATTATCTTTTTTATAGTCTGCCTAATACTCGCATAATCAATAACTCGGCTAACAGGGTTAAGCTTCCTGGACGTCATAGGAAAATTAGCATGGGCTGTTTTCTGTCCAGCGGACAAATCCGCGATATGATTTGTTCTCACCAAAATGCAGGTACAGAAAAGATAAACCTAACCAAGCTTCCAGGATAGCTATCTCCAAATCTTGCATATTAAATTAATGATGATATTCATAAGTATTACTGACCGCACTATTTATTTTCTATCATTTTTCTCTTTTTTTAGCTGTAAATACCGAGAAAAGAATAACTGATGAATTTAGTCGTTGCCATTCTTACCTCAGCAAGCAAGCTACATTCACTGCATACAAAAATTAGTAAGGTGGTTACTGCTATTATATGTCTTCAAAATCAACTTATACTCTCAGCTAAAACTAGAGAGAACCATGGATTGAAACGCAGGTTCCTGAAGGATTGTGCTTTACTATATAAGCCAAAATAAAATTAGTCCGCATAAAATCGATATTATAGTTTCCTAAGGTGTGAACTATTATAAACTGCATAGTTTAGTATCCAATTTTGCAGAAATTTACAGCAGTGTAAATATACATGTAAACTCCCAATTTTCGAGCTGTGAAGAGAATGGCGCCTCTCCTTTGGATTCAGTTGACTTTTCGCCCTGAATACGTTAGGCATTTGTTTGGTTACTTTACTAACTGAGAATGGGATCGAAAATTAAAAAGCCTTCTTTTTTACTTATTTGCTATATTCTTTTTAAATTAAAACATTCTGAAGCTGTGCCCAAAGTTTCAGGTCTACCGTAGTAGGTCTAAGATGAGTCTGCACGACCGGGGTGCGGTAATGAGGAATGGGCGTCGTAAAAAATGAATAGGAAGCAATTTGATCATGTGACTCTAATGGCAAATGACGCAGGAGTAAACCTATGTTCGCGTGATGAGGGGGTGGTTACTGTGGGTGGGTTAGCTCCGTGGGCGATTAAGCTCGGGACTTCTCCAGGCCTCTTAAGTATAGTTACGCTGCCACCAGTCCTTCCTCGTACCTCGGAGACCTTGACAGGACGTGAAGAGTTAGCTAGGCTCCTCAGCAATCCCCCCCAGTCAACATGGACCACTTGATCACGAGTAAGAAGGCAACCGGGGCATGGTCAGGCAGCTTATATAGCATTCATCGACGCTACACAAACAAACATACATACTAGCTAACTATTACAGCTCGCACACGCATCTACGTAAAACACAACTAAACATTACAGTATAATCTCTAGCTAATTTGTTCTCTGTTCTTCTTCTCTAGTCTTCACTCTTTTCTCTTCTTTGTCTTCTTCTTCTTCTCCTTCTCCTTCTGGGAGGCCGGACCCACAGTTACTGTTGTGGCATTATTGCAGAAACTTTTGCTAGAGTTCAGGCCAGACAAACTACATTTCTTGTATCTCAAACTATGTTTCAAATTCAGATGAGTGAGGGGGGTTACTATTCAATGTAATGCATAGCAAAAAATTGAAATTGCATATAGCAAGCAGTATGAGGTAGGAAATTAACTTAACAATACTAGGAAAGCAGTTTGTTCACTATGCAAAAGGGTGAAGTTTTGTTGCAAATTTGAACCAGAAGAACACAAAGGGTAACCTTCAAGGTGTCATTATCTTCAACATCATTATCATCAGCACAGTAAATGCATAATGGCTCATAACCAGTGGAGTAATATAATTACTCAATTGGATCTGACCACCTGTGTTCCTTAATATATATATTATATATATATATATAAAATATAGATAATATAATAGATATATATATATATAATATATATTATATATATAATTTATATATAATACTTAAGCACGAGTCAGAGTACAAATTAATTGGAAAATATTTTACGAGCAAGCAAAATATTTTTCACGAGCCAAAGGCGAGTGAAAAAGGTGGCGTGAGAGTAAAATATTATTCCCATATTGTTACGGACGAGTGTGTGATAAGGAGTGATTTATTGCTGCCTTGTATTTGTTATCAACCGGTTACAACTACAATTTCATTGATTTTACCGCTACGCGCGGCTTACTTGCTGACCGTTCAATAACAAGGTACAATATGGGAGGAGGGAATACAGAACGATCGAGTGTGCATGCGGAAATATTCAAGAAAAAATATCAAAGCCGCAATCAATAAGACTTATAGCACGAGTCAGAGTACAATATGGGAAAATATTTTACAAGCACGCAAAATATTTTCACGAGCCAAAGGCGAGTGAAAATGTGGCTTGAGAGTAAATATTAATTCCCAATTGTACGACGAGTGTGATAAGTGATTTATTGCTTCTTTGAAATTTTTCTCAACCGGTTACAATACAATTTTCATTGATTTTACTCGCTACGCGCGCGCTACAAGTAGCGTACAATATAAACCGTACAATGGGAGAATACAGAACGCTCGCGTGATGCGGAAATATTCAAGTAAAAATATCAAAGCTGCAATAAATATATATATTATATATATGTATGTATATTATATATGTATCATATAATTATACACAGATGAGAACTTCTCAAAAATTGACATTTTTTAGAACGGTAAATTCCTTGCTCTGGAGGTCATACTATATGAATGATATTTCTTGTAATGATCGTGAAAAATTTTGTTTGTTGGCGAGCGAGCGTAGCGAGCGAGACACTTACAGGGGTAACACAATCGAAAATCGGGGATGTTTATAAATTTATTGGCGAGCGAGCGAAGCGAGCGAGACAGTATTAGGGGTGGATAATGCAAAATCGGGTATATGTTATATATATGTATGTATGTATGGATGGTACGTATGCTCTTTAAACGCGCGCGCGGGGAACTTTTTCTCCTAAAAACACGGCTATTTAGGCTTCACTCCAGTTTATTCTGAAACTACAGCATTAAGCAAACCTTACTTTATACTTAAGCTCCAAAGTATGAGAAAATTCCTGCTAAAACGCTTGTTTTCAAGACACAAAAAGTCGATTCGACAGGTTACTATGGCATTGAAGACCCTTTTCCAGACTTAATTTCAAAACTTCGCCGTTTTATGGGGGGATACGGAGTGCCAGTTGTTGGTTCAAGAGCCGTTGGTAGTCAGAATGCCGTAGTATTAATGCTATGGAAGTTACTACTTCTCGAGGGAAGCTGAGATAAGTACGCAATTCCATATTTGTTAGCTAAATATGCAAAATTAACTCTGGCCTTTCTTTTTTGTAGCTAAGAGCTAGTCAACAGTGACTGGTAAATTCAAATAGCTAGTCAGATTGGCTCAAATTTGGTACTACAAAAGTTACCACTGCTCAAGAAAATGAGGTAAGAAAGTAATTTTGTATTTGTGTGCTAAAATTGATTGTCTTTTGTTTTTGTAGGTGAGAGCTTGTTGTCAAGAATTCAAGGTAATTCAGATGGTCAGAGTAACTTCAATTTGATACTACAGGAGTTATCAATACTCAAGAATGATGTAAGTAGTAATTCCATATTTGTTGGCTAAAATTACAAATAATAACACTGGTTTATTTTTTATCGTAGCTGAGAGCTTGTTCAAGAGTTACTGGTGATTGAGATTATCATAATGGTTGATGTTTGATACTACAAAAGTTACCATTAATAAGGTAAGAGAGTGATTTTGTATTTGTTTGCTGAAATATGTCATAACTGCTATTATAGTGTTTGCATGAAGTAAGCTAAAACATAATAACATTTTATGTTACCTAACTATCAGGCTCGCTCGCCATTTGTGCTCAAGCACACCACTAGTTTGTATATATGTTTGGACGTACGTATGTCATTTTGTACTTTGACCCTCGCGTTTTTGTGTTAGTTATGTGGTCGACCCCGTCCCAAATTGCACTAAACAGAATCCTCTGGTTTATTGATCAGTACCCGTATCACCCTAGAAATTGAATTGTTTACCGTTTTGAATTCTTTTGCGGGTGCAGTTCAAACTTGAAAACTTAAAGGACTTCCATTTCTATTCGAGTTAGTGGCAGTGGTAAGTCAATGCACTCTTTGTCATAGTTATAAGCCGTGCGCAACAGTATTTACTTGAAAATACATTGTCCACTAGACTACCGCGAAGGTAAGTCTGTGTAGGTGCATTTCCAGTGTTGTCAAAGCATTGTATGTTACAACCACTACTTAGCTAAAGAATATCACAAAGAAAACTTTTAAATAACGTGTATTGTTTTGTTGTTGTTTTTTTCCCTTCAATTCAAGCAGTTGCAGAGAGTTGTTACTATGGCACTGAAATCCCTTTACCGTGTATGCGAAATTAAAAAAAACTGGACCTTATCAGTAGCTTCAGTGTTAGAAGTCAAAATCATTCATATAAAAATATTATAGTCTTTAGGCTCGCTCGCCATTTGTGCTCAAGCACATCACTAGTATAATAGAGATAAACATGTTTTTTTCCAAGCCTAAATTATCTCTTCATTAAAATTTAGGTACAGGTTCCAAAGGTTGCGTTCTTCACATTGTAACTTGACTACAATGTTCTTGACTGTTGAGAAGGGTAGTGGTTTTAGCTTCTTGTTGGTTTTAGCTACTGAAGGTCAATCTCATTCAGTGATTAAAGTAAAAAGTGATCTTTCTCTCCACCCATAGGATCTAATAGCTGCCTGACTTTCTCAAACTCACACTTTGACATGTTATAGACTTGCATATCCGACATTGTTCTTCATCACACTTTTTGATAGAAAAAATGACAACTTTCAAAGCAATGATCAACATAAGCTTTCAATCCTTTTTGTCAGACACATGGTTCCTTTTTATGCCTTCTCTTGTCTCGTCTTCTCTTCTATTGATTGACAAATGTCACAAAGTTCAGATATCTGAGCTTGAACTATGTTTATATAGCTAATTCAAACTTCTTACCTTTCAGTTCATGATGGCATAGAGGAGAATGATAGTTATTCAAGTGACTACATCTTCATTTGGCCTGTCAAGAATGGCATCATACATTCTACAGAATTTCTCCACGAGTGGTGAGTATGCACAGAGATAATCCAAATTAAGAATAATGCAATTTTAGAGCCAACTGTATTGAAGCAAGTGTGTTCCTGTGATCAAGACCACCATCAGTGGATGAAACAACACACACTTTTTCATTTTTCTAATCTTTAGAATACCATTTAATTCAAAGGCATGCCTCATTGCATGTACTGGATGGCACAAACACTGCAATCCTTTAGGTTGATAATAACTTCTCATCATACCAGCAACCATCAATAGTAGCAGGTACGTCAACAATTCATAACACAAAAAATGATAATTCCTAAAACTTGATCCCAAACTACATGTATAAATGTTAGCAGGAACAGTCAAATATATGTAAATACTATGCATATAACCGTACTTCTTTTTCGGATCACATTATTTATATTGTTTACAGCAGCTCTTTCTACTTCTTTAGGATACATTTCAGCTCTTAAGCTGAGGACACACAATTACACGTGTGGATAGAACACAATATTTCCAGAATCAGAAAATGAAGCTTCTCCTGTAAAAGTATGTCAGCTGTTAGAAGCTGTTCATTATCAGCTTTAAGTACAAACAATAATCATTAATTAGGGTAACAACTTTTGTAAATTAATATAATATACATAGCTTGCTTTGCACTTCCTCTGATTGATTTGTTCAGGAATATTGTAAGAAACCAGCATGCAAACAGCTCTAGCAACGTCACAATTTAGATATGTTTGATTAACAAAAGCCTAAAACAGCCTGCTAATGACACTACAGCTAAATTCCAGCAGTATACTAGCTAAATATTGGCCTTGTCTCTATTTACAGCTCAGTATTTGCTATTAAACAGATTGAACAATCAAACCTACCAGATATAAGACTAACCTGTACCCTAGACCCAACAACTAAGAACCCCTTCCGTGCCCACAGCCGACTAGTAATTGGAACAGGAAGCTAGTATAGTATCCACCAAAGAAAAGACAAAAGTTAGTAGCCTTTACTAGCTAATTGAAAACTGTACTAGCGATAGATTGAACCGAATTACTCGATTAAATTCGGGCGAGTGTAAAGCCGTGATAGCTGGTCTTTTTTTCTATTTCCACAGACTTTTGTAATGACTACAGTAAGTCCAAGTTGGTTTGGTAGCAAGAAAAACTTGCCCATCCAAGGCAGTACCGCTAGAAAGCTCGCTCAGAAACGGTAAAAAAATATTTCCATGATATAAACTTCAAAATTGGGGGGAAAGTGCTATTCCATAAACTGCACTTCAATTGGCGTAAGTGCACAGGGCAAAAAGTTGAATTTCTTATCAACACGTATTTAGGAAATTTCATTTCACTAATTACGTTAAGGTTGGAAATTTTACTTTTGGCCCAGTGAAAGTGGAGCGATAATTTCTTTTTCTACCGAACCTCAATTGTACTTTGAATTTATGGTCTTAATTTAACTGCAATTATCTCAAAAGTGGAATTTCTAGCTTCTAGACATCATAACTTGTTCTCACTGTTGCTGTTTTGTTTTTTTTCATAGTGATGTTGTTGAGTCATACATGGGCAATATTTTGAGCTTTGAAGTAAAGAAAAACAGACACCCATGCAGGATGAATAATTAACTGCCAGCTTTGCATTTTTGTGTCACAAATTAATTATTGGCAAGAGCACAATATAAACCTTCAAAGTCATTAAAATATACAATTGGCCGCTAAGGACAATCAGTTTTAATATAGAAGTTTGTATGCAAGAATTTAGTTCTAATTGATAAATAGTATTCTTAAATTAACCTTATCCAATATATTTTTTTTATTTAAGTAGCACAATGGAAACATTGTGTTTGGGGGTGACGGATTACCACGTCAAAGATTCTTGTTCCACCTGCTCTATGTGGGTGAGTGATATTTCCTTGTATCAGTCAGACGTAACTCTGACTGTTAGTCGCACCCTCGGAAATTAACTACCAAATGATAAAGTTTTTAACTATGACACAAAGATTATAATTAAGAAACACACATCAAGGGGACTACAAGGACAAAAAAGAAATAGCTGAAGACAAGATGTCTTTCACAAAAAGAAATATAGAAAGGGGACTTACAGGATTCAAGCATAAAAAAGAAAGAGATAGATAATAATTACAGAACAGACTGAGGTTGACAGAATACACAGAAATGAAAAAAAAAACTGAACCTAACTAGAAGTGTGTGTGAGTGAAACATATATAGAAGTATGGTAAATGTGAGGGGAGGAGTTCATGTCGACCAATCAGATAGTACCATGAAGGCGAGCACATGGTCTTGGTGGGGGGAGCGAGAAAGAACGCTAATTGCATGAGAAAGATGTATGACTGTGCATAGGTGCAAATGGAGTGTGGTACATGGCGTGTTCACGACAGTTCACAATTTGTTTGGCAGGGTCCAAATAAACATAATCTCTGCAACTGATATTATTTTATCAGTATTTCAGTTAGGTCAGTAGATAAATTTAGATTGATTGTACTGAATCAGCAATTTATGTACTACTTTTACTGATACAACAGATTATATCTTGATAAAAACCGACACACATACGGTGTAAATTGCAATTCAGCTGTTAGTAATAGGTGCAATTTGATAGTTTAGTAAGAGTAAAATTAAATGCAAATCACTGAGTAAATACATGAAAATCATCATAAATTGTAAAAACATTATATGCAACAACTATATGTAAGCAACTATAATGAGTGCACTATGTGTGTATACTGTGTTTTCTTCACTTCCTAGTGATAATAAAAATAATAATATTAGCTATAAAATATAGTTCTAAATTATATCTAGTTATTCCATGGCCTTTTCCAGGACTTGGTATATATGCATGTAAAATTCCTGCAATAAAAGAGAAGAGTTAATTTTCATGTACAGTACATGAACTCACTGACCTTGTTTCTAAGCATCCCCGGTCTCTGCTGTCGGAGTCTCTCCATAGTGGTTACAACATCCACTTCTTGCTCTATTTGTAGCATGCGCATGAGAATGCACAAACCACAGTATACTCCACTCAATTCATTCTTTACCCTATACAAATAAGGCATGATAATGGCAATAGCTACAGGTACTAAAAGGAATAATAGATTACATGCATCTATATAATATATATATATATATATATACATGTTTATGTTCTATATATAATCAGGAAATCACACATAGTTAATCACAATAATTGTGAGAATTAGGAAAGTATAAGCCTTTAATTCACGATTCACTACATGTAAAAAATAAAAAAATTCTGATCAAATATTCTGCTCATATATTTTCATGGTGTAATAATTAGATAATTTTTGTTTTATTTTCACCAATTAAAAAAAATTCGGAGAATGAATGAATTGGAACAATCATTTATAATACATTCCACATAATAACCATGTTGTGAATGTGACAAAATGCCAGCCAAAACATAATCAATTATTATATATATTTATATTTACCCAGTAGCAGTATGCAGCAGTATTGAGTTAAATCCAGTGTTCTTCCAGTGCTCTCGTGACTTTTGTATAATCTGTAGCATGGGAATGCCACTATCTGGAACACCTTCTTTTGGCCAACCCACTAAATGGTACATTTTCACTGACTGGGTCATCTGTATGTACATTAATGTGGACGCAATTACATAAATTGGATATAATCACCTCAAAATCCAAAGACCATCTGCTGATTAACCTAGCCTATTTTTACGGACTTCAATCAATTGCTCAGCTGTCATTTATGCTATTCTGTATTCTTGTGCTAATTATTTGTACATGTATCTAAGTTTGAGAGCTTTATTGTAATTATTATTTAAAAATTCTGCTAAAAGATGGGTAAGTGAAAAAACCAATGAAAATTGATGTCTACAATCCTATGTGCATGTGGTCAAATATGCTATAATAATTACAAGAAATTAATTGCATGCTCAAACTGTTCAGATTAACGAAGCTACAGATTACTGCAGTACTAATTAACAACGTCTACTATAATAACAATAATGTCTACTTTAGGATGACATACCTCATCCATTGTGACTGTAAAATTTCTGATTGTAATCATTTCCTTTTCGTCCGTATTGTTTCGTATTTCATCTGGAGATTTTGGTATTTTTACGCTGTCTTCCTTTTTAGAATCCAAAATTTTGATTTCAGCTGATTCTTCTTTGTCCACTCCAACTGAATCCTTCGAATTTTCAACAGTTTTATCTTGCTGGTCAACTTTCAAACTTTCGTTATCGAGTAATTGTGTTTCTGTAGACACGGCTTTTTCAAGATCTTTAATTTCTTTTGAAGACACTACACCTGGTACTGCGGACTTGTCAGGTTCGGCCGTTGCTGTAAGGGTAGTAGTATTTTCTTCCTTCTTTTTTAAGTCTTCGGAAATTTTTGTATCGGTCGTGCTTGAAGCCTCCACTTCTTCAACTTTAGAATCTTTTTTCCCTTCATCTGCATTCGTTCCAATAGCATTATTCTGCACTTCTTTCATTTTCCCTTCATCCTCTATGGTAGTTGATTTCCCATCTTCATTTGCATTTTCTTTCTTTTCTCTCTGTTCCTCACTGCCGGTATCTTTTTTAATGTCATCTTTGTTAGTATCATCATCCTCCCCTTCACCCGTACTCTTGGTTTGCTTTTCTTTATCTTGTCCAGATGAAACGCTACCTTCAGTCTCCACATCTTTAAGTTCCGATATAACTTCAACTGTGATTTGGTTTTTCTGAATTTTATCAATGTCACTCTCTCTTGGAATTAGTAGCATTTTCATATCAACTTTATCATCATCAGAACTGTCACCATCATCCTCTGCTGTTCCACGAGCCTCGCCCATGCTTTGTGAAGATAGGATACCGCTTGTATCCTCTTCCTTGAAGATGTCTGTCTTGTCCAGCTTTGGTCCATCCTCCTCTGTATCGCCCTCTCGTCCTCTTTCTTCATCTTCCTCATCATCGTTTTCAACTTCTTCTCCAATAATGGTGAAATCATCTCCTAACCTTAGTACCTCCTTCTCTTCTGGCCAGTAGCGATCCTAGCAAATATTTAAAAAAAATTAATTAACTAACTAACGTTAAGCGGCAATTATTATAATAAATTTCATTAAAATTTTGTGTAGACCGTATAGAACTCTGCAACTCCATTTTTTAAGTATCCCTTTTAATCTGCTAAACCCATTAATCAATAAAATGCACAAGCATTAAACACATTTCATACCTCTGGGTCCTCAACGGGCCCAAACACAACCATGACATCGACAGCTCTCTCTACTAGCATAGTCCAAAACTGCTTTTTGGTGTGGGGAAGAGGATGCTCTGCACAAATGAACTCCACTCGGTTGTAGTAACCTTCAACATAACTGGCATTGATATAATCTTCTTCATCATTTTCTTTGTCATCAAGCTGCACTCGATTATGATCAACTGCAAGTATAATAATAGTACACATACTTTCTGTAAGTAGCTATATTTTATTCTTTTATCATGAACTGGTCTTTTTAAAAGTTGTATATACTGACATTGCAAAAGTTCTGGACTATATCAATTTGATTTCATACATAATAGCCTACATTATTAATGTTTGGTCTTACAAGGTAAATTTTCCATGTTTCTGTTTTTGAATTCATTATAATCTTCTCCAGCAACTGCAAAGAAGTGATCAGTTGGGATCGTGACATTAGCTACATGATCATACTCCTTGTCCAACCAAGTCTTGTCAGAACCTTCTGATATGGGTGTTTTTAACTTGGCAACATGTTCCTTCAGATCTTCTTGTTTAATATATGTTTTTCCATGAGTGAATACTCGCAGCAAAGAGTTGTATATGAACAAATATTGGGCCTATTTTGTAATAATAGCACTGTGTGATTTTAGTTTTATAATTTAGAGAAAGATCATTTTAATAAGTACATAGATAGGGTTACAATTTAGTTAAAAATAATGTAACCTTAACAATTGATATCTTTTTATTGATCTGTTACTAATTATGGTCATTAGCTATTACCCGCATTGTTGTGCTACAGATCACATTATTATGAATAAATGTATTTATTTAAAGGACACTTAATTTCAAGTTTTTTATACTATTACATTTACAAATTAGAATCTCAATTTTGAAGTACTCTTTGTTTATACCAATGAATGAATGATACATTTAAACTGTAAAATATTTGTATTAGCCTTATAAATATATATATAAATATATATTATATATATATATGCTGAGTATGTCTTACACTAGTCTGAACCAGGTTTCCTCTCTGTGCTCTCATCTTGCAAACAACCTCCTGCACTGACAATGTCAGGTCATCAAGAGTTCCATTCCTCTGAGCTTCCTCTATCTTCTGCATGAGGATGTCAATGGCAATGAAGGTCCCAGTGCGTCCCACCCCTGCACTGCAGTGAACCACCATGGGTCCACTGGATTCTGAACGGCTCATGTGATTCCTGATGCCTCGAACAAATTTCAGCATTGAGCTAGGATCTTGGGGGACACCAAAGTCTGGCCAGGAAGTAAAATGATATTGAGTGACCAGTCTTCGTCCTTCCTCCTAATATAATATCATAGTTGCTATAATAACAGTCATAAATTCAAAATGTTATTCCCAGTACAATTGACACTATGTTATGTGATATAGTGTTTTCCGTTATACTTCAAAATTTCGAAATGATAATTATGATATCTCCCTTGGAATCGGCATAATTATCAGCGATAAATCCTCAAATGCATGATTTAAATATTACATACATATTATATATATGTATGTATGTAATTCTAAGTCATTAAAATAACTCCAAAATTGATGGTGCATGCAAAATGCATTGTAATTTATGTTGATACAAGTGCTACCTCTATGTACTCTACCTTTCTGCTTTTGCTAGACATGAAGATGAGAGTAAATTGGCGTACAATGAACTCAGGATACAGTATCTCTGACTCAACTTTCACCACATAATTCCCATATTGCATTGATGCCACACCTGGCCAATAAGTCTCACATTTCACCTGCAAGAGTTTAAAATAAAGAATAGGTTTAGGACACCACCAGAAAATTGGCAGTAACTCAGGCATATAATAACAGTCATATTACTCACTGTTCCATTCTCTGTTGGGTTAGTGACCATGATGATAAATGTACATTTCTGTTCCCAAATCATTCTCCAGAAGTCAACAACCGTGTCTGGAAGAGGACCCTGACATCCTATATATTCTCGTTCCCGATGAAATCCCTAATTGAAACACATAATCTTTAGATAATGTTAACCAAAACAACATCTACAATCATCACAATTTTAATAATATGTAGTACGTACTGTTATAAAACGTTGATATAATAGAACAAGAAGTATCAATTACTAAAGTTATTATTACTACCATTGTATTATTATTATTAGTAGTAGTAGCAGTAGTAGAATACTATCATTACTACGGTGATTGTTATTATTTTTGTTGTTGCTTATATTACTAATGTGTAAAGTCTGTTGATAGCTACTGAATTATACGCCATCTATTTCTTTTAATATTATATTTAATTAAATTACCTGTAAATAATTAGCATTAATATAATCGGACCCTTTACCAGTTTTTAATACCACTCTTGTGTCATCACCTGCATGAACATATCAAAATTCCAAACACATCACACAACTTAAGCTGTTTCAGACATACGTGCTAAGATATTGATGTATCTATTCTTGCCCTCATTGCAAGACAGAGTAGCACAGTGAGTGTTAGGCTCAGGGTCTCTCTCTCGAGCAGCCTACAAATAATAATACAAAATTAATATTTATTACTATTTTTTATTGAATCTTTCTCACTTAAAGGGGTCTAAAGAAAAGCTAAGGCAAAACGTGAAAAATCTCAGTTGTCATCAGTGAATCAAACCCAGGACTTTAAGTGAGAAAAATTGAATTTATTTTTATGAAGGGTCAGAACTTGAGAGCTCAATTTTTAGATGGTTTTTCGAGCCTTACATTGTACTCTTCCTCAGCCAAATAGCCATCTTCATCTGTTAACTCTGCAATGTGCTTTGATAGTCCACTTAAAGTAACCTTCACCAGATCTTCGTCTTCCAAGTCTGTTTGTTCAAATACACAAAGTGAACAGTGTAAACCGATTTCAAATGTTTTTCAGCTTAAACTATACACCATTATATAAATTCTCTGAAATGGAGAATACATTTGAGCTGTTTATTGTGTATATAGTTTAACATTCACAACAGTCACATACTACACTGTTAGCATTGCTATTATAGACCAATGTCATTCATTATTATTGACCATTTTGTAAGATTTACAAAATAATTTTTTGTAATTGCTACAATGTATTAGTCACTCCAGAAATGGAGCTATTCTCATGCATGTGTATAAGAGTTACAGTTTTTTAATATAAAAATTTAGTTCATACAAAAGTATGGTTCTTTTCCACCCACAAAATAGGTAGTAAGCAATTGAAAACATCAACATACTAAAAAAAAATTCATATGTTGCTGTTTACCATTGCTGTGAATCTATAATCAATATTAGAAAATATGGTATCTTGGGAAAAGAACCTTATTCTAAAATGAAAATGATATGGTAAGCCTGATATTGTTGAAATCTTTACTTTCAATACACACATTAATAATTTCATACACTATTCTATTGACTGCAATTTCTGTTGACTATCAACAGATATTGCTTATCAGGATTGCCTTAAAAGTTGTACTAGTTGGTTAAAGTTTTGTGGGTTTTTTTACACACAATAATTGTCTAATAGAAACCATCATAAAAATAGATTGAATTTCAAGAGAGTTTACATTTTAAGTGATTCATTTAATGTTTTTCAGAAATGTTTAAATGCCTTGCAACACTCCCTCTTGTTGACAACTTCATTGTCAAATGAAGGTACTTCTCAATACCTGCACACACTGACTAAACAGTTTTGTCACAGCTGAACCAGTTTATTGTTAGCTTTCAGTATATACTCAACTGGTGTTGTTTTCAATGTTGTGATACAGGTTCCAACAACACTTCGGTACTATTTTAATAGCTAACTGATCCTATAAAGAAGTAACAAGTTATATTTTATTATGTCTAACATCAACCTAATTAATTTAGAGTAGAGACGTATTGCTTAACAAGGCATATTAATATAGATACAATACACATATCTACAAGGTAGTAATTGACTTCATGTTATGTTAAACTCTGGTCAAGAACATATTGGTCAAAATGTGCATGATCACAATCGATCACTCTACATACTATAAGCATACGGTTATACGTAATAAGAGACATAGGCAATTAATTATCAAAACATACTCACTCTAAAATCGATTACAAAATCAATTACAAAAAGGTTTCTATGTAGTTATAAGCTAAGATGATTGCTGTTTGTCTTATGGAATTCTAAAAGCTTGAAGTTTACATAAGTTCAATGTAACACATAATTAAGATCCTGTGTACAGAAACATCCTAATTGCAGCCCTCTATCCTTGGAGGGTGGAAAGCACGTGCAGTCAACCGGTCCATTAGGCCTCTCCTCCAGTATTCAATAAGTATGATACATAGCCTGTAGCATAAACTCCAAGTCAGGTTTTTAAAAACTAAGTTCAAACTGAAAGTTATCAAAGGACAAACATGTCTAAGACAACCCACTCCCAACATCTTGTGTTTATGTATACCAGAGCCACAACTACCAAAAATAAAGGGACTACTGTTTAACAATACAAGTCTGTCCTTACTACATACAGCAAAGCAGGAAATATTGTTTGTTAAGGAATGGAGATGTGGCAACAAGCAGCTGCTTCTGCTTTCAGGGTTTTGAGTTGAGCAGGTGTGATGTTTTATAGACTCTAACTGGTCATGAATCTAGGTATACACTAACAAATCATTAAGCTTAAACCAAACATATGATGTTTCTTGTATTCTACATTACATAACTGGTCCACTTTCTATCTAAAATGTGACATACCAAATAATATATAATAATTATGTCCAAGTAAGTGTACTGTCATTGAACTCCCATTGTATGGTGAAAGTATACAACTAATAATATACCACTCTATTCATTGTAACATGTCTGCAATTTATGGAGGATAGCTAAATTATGTATAGCATAAGCATGTTCATACTTTCTATTATTTTGTTGGTTATATCAAAATTGTGGTTTAAAATTTATATTAGTACTTATTATGACAGTAATTATTATCCTCATACAATACACATTGAATGTAATGAAAATAAATATTTGAATCACCTATGTACAATGAAAACTTACGTGTAAACAATTCTTCAATGTTTGTATATTTTCCATTTCCAAATTCCTCTAGTTCCACATCATGGCTCTTCTTTATAACAAAGTAACCTTGGCTACAATGTCTAAATACAGTATAATATATATTCTTTGCTTACTTTAGCTACATGTGTGAAATAATAGAATTACCTCATGTTGTTAATTAGAATTTTGTTTGGTTTATTTAAACATAAAAAAAATTGAGCTTAATTTTTTCACAAATACATTCTAACTAAAATGAACCACCCCTACTACACATTCAATGCTAGGAACCAGCAAATATGAAGGGGTATTCCACCAGTATACTGAATAAGCACTTACCTAGTATAGCAGTAATAGATAATCAGTACTGCTGATGCCATAAGAATGATGACTATTATTATCATGACACAACCAACAATAATCCCTACTAGAGGAGAACTGGCTGAACTTATGGTGGCTTGTATATCTGAAGTAGTACTGACAGTGGAGATATCAGAGCTAGAAGAAGTATCAGCAGAATTGTCACTAGTAGAAGAAGATATTGTACTTTGGGTTGTAATGGTTGAAGCAGTTACAGTAAAGGATGTAGCAGAAGATATAGTGGAAAGGACAGAAGTGGTTGAGGGTGTCACAGGAGGAGTAGCTGTTGTGTTTGGAGATGCAGTAGAAATATTTGTGGAAAGTACTGTTGGTGTGGTTGTAATTGGGGATTGAGTGTTTATTATGGTTGAAGTTGTGGGAGCCAAAGAAGATGTATCTTCTGTACTATTCATACCGGAGCCTACCTCGGAGAACATATCAAGCATACTAGATTCTGGTTCTTCCATGCTGCTCACAGTGCTCATTTCCATCATAACAGCATAGGTAGTGTTTTCAGAGTTAATATGAGGTATGTGCCATAGAAACAAGCAGCAACCAAAGAAGCCGACCATTGAGAAGACATATCCAAACTTCATTATCATACTTGACAACAGTAACCAGTATTCTTTTCACCAATGGTCAATTCACTGTTTCTTTACTGTAAACCTGAATGGCATATATACAAGACAATTATAGCCTAATATATCCAGTTGAGCTCTAGAGTTCTTTCACTGATTCCCCAGTCAGTTCTCTATTTGCCAATGTGAAAGCTTTTGACTGTACATTAGATTCAACTTGTTGATGCAGTCTCTTAATATCAACCACATTCCATATATGGCAATGTCTTTTAATAACCTCTACTAGACTCTATTAAGCTACAGGTTGGGCCCTGAACAAGACTAGCTATAATCAAAGTATAAACTGTATCTATTAATATATACATTTGTGTGTGCATGTACCAATCAATATACTATTGACTTGAAGTGATGTATCATATCTAAAAAGCTAACAGTACAGTTTTAACCAAGTATTAAATAAAGAATAATTCCAAATTATTGTGGCTGCTTATTTTGTAACAACTAGTATTAGTTTAAGTAGTCCTGTGTCACTAGGCATATATATATCATCTGCCATGAAATTGGTTTCATTTGATGTTTTTTCTCCTCTCACATAGTACAGTGAAATATGCTACAGGAATAACATGCCAGCACAAGAAGTTGTCAGGCTATTCAAAAATTGTCTAAATGCAACATATTGATGAAAGGATATCAGCACTATTTGTAACAATAGATTTAAGGTTTCTGTAGCAGTTGAATGGAAGATAATGAGGTTAGGGAATTTCTAGCATTCATTCACCACCCTCTTTTTGGAATAGATATGTAAATGATCTTAACTGCATTACCTGAAAATCTAGTCCCTTCACTTAATCAACATCTAAATATTACGGAAAAACTATTAGTTAAATTTATGTTTGAAATTGAACAATTAATTATACAATTCTTGTTTATCTTTTTTTTTTGCCACTCTGAGGATCCATGTCATTTTCAATCACTTTATACCTATGAGGGCTACTGTGTGTGCCCAAAACGTCTGTATCAAAAATATTTAATGGGTAACGATATTAAAATAAAGATTATAACAACTAGCATTACTTTGTAAGGAAATTGCAAGCTTTCATAATGAATATGAAACCTGAATATTGAAATAAAAAATACGTAATAATTACGTTCGATGAAGAAAAAGAAAAAGCGAAGGTGAGGGAGAAGTTGGGAGGTTAAGAATTATAATAGCTAACTTTGCTGACATTAGCTACTAGCAGCTGTGGAACTCAACGTTCAGCGCGTGCGCCAGAGGATTAAAGTACTCAGTTTGTCTGTCAGTCAGTCAGTCAGTCAGTCAGTCAGTCAGTCAGTCAGTCAGTCAGTCAGTCAGTCAGTCAGTCAGTCAGTCAGTCAGTCAGTCAGTCAGTCAGTCAGTCAGTCAGTCAGTCAGTCAGTCAGTCAGTCGTCAGTCAGTCGTCAGTCAGTCAGTCAGTCAGGTCGGTCAGTCAGTCTGTCGGTCGGTCAGTCTGTCAGTCGGTCAGTCAGTCAGTCAGTCAGTCAGTCTGTCGTCAGTCAGTCAGTCAGTCAGTCGGTCAGTCAGTCAGTCTGTCGGTCAGTCAGTCAGTCAGTCGGTCAGTCAGTCAGTCAGTCAGTCGGTCAGTCAGTCAGTCAGTCAGTCAGTCAGTCAGTCAGTCAGTCAGTCAGTCAGTCAGTGGCAGCCTCCCGAAGATTGAAACATGCAGCATCAAAAATGTTGTACTGGACGATCCCTTTCACGTGCCAGAATTTTCCGTTTTGGCTTATTTTTCAGAAAAAAAACTAGTTATGTTTAGGCCGTATGATCGTACCTAAGAGATTGAGAATAGTTGAGAATAATAATTAACCAAAGGAATTGCGAATAATTGAGAATAATAGGTAATCAAAAAATTGAGAATAATCGAGAGTAATAGGCAAACCAAAACAATGACAGAATTTACACAATTGTTGCAAAACTCTGGAACTGATCCCAATCCAGTGTTTAACCAACTTATACTAACTTTCAAGCAAAATTTGATAAGAAGTGTTAATAAAGACTGCTACTAACTTCTAAAGAAGCTCAATCTCACCATTGAAGGTGCGTATGTGCATTGAATAGACCACTTGCAGTGACGTAATTTTAAATTTCGCAATTGAGGTCGTCAGCCGTATTGGTGTACCATCAGATATAACCTGCGCGATCTAAGCGTGGCTATGGTTTGTAATGGCTTCTAAACGAAAATTGTTACCAGGAGGATATTTTGCTTCATTGAGTGATTCAGATGGGAAGATAAGGTATATAAACAAGCTAAGTATCCTGGATGGCTTTGATCCATATGAGTCAGAGAGATCCCAGTGGCTGGATGATGTCGACTTATGGCCCTCCATAATCCATATTCATTTTGCAATGTACCTGCTGTATACACCAAGCAGATATACAGGAGAATATTTGCTCAACTAAAAGAGTCTAGACTGTTACATTAATTTTGTGTCTGGCTGGGAAAGGTGAGACATTCAATAGCTAATGACTTAAGTGCATTTTGCTTTTTTTTACTTTTTTAGATAATGAGTGAGAAGCCTTTGACACCTTGGGTAAATGCAGAGAGTGCAGGAAAATTTATTGCTGCTCATTGTGACTGTGTATCTGAGATTTGTTCTCGTGTTGCTTCTCTTCTATTTGCCATAGCAAGTGGAGTACAAATTCGAGACTTTATGGCAGTGACACAAAAGAAGGCATATTGGGTTATGCCCACAGGGGTCAAGGAAGCCTAATATGCTCCTGTAAATGATATAGATTACGTAGGGAAGAAGGGCAGTACTGCTACTCTACAATCACTAGATTTTAGAACGTCTCCGGTGACGTCCCAAGTATCTATTTCATCTACTGATGTATCATGTGCTTTTTCTGGATTATCTACTGTGGCATCTTCTGCTAATTGTCTCTCCTCTTCAAAATATGGTACACCCATTTCTTCCATTGTATCTATTCATTGTGCTTCTAAGTCACTAACACCAGTTCGTGAAAAACACCAAGTCAAGATGAGACAATGAGTTTCCTTTGTAGTTTGGCAGCATGTTCCTCGCAGCCTGCAATACTATCCTTGATAGCACCATATTAATCCAGATATATTCCCAAAACCCTGGATAATGGTTTACCTATGTGCTTATTGGAATTATATAAGCCTGAAAATGCAGAATTAAATTATTGTGAACTAATTATGCTAGATGAAAACTATAGTATTTCTGTAACTGAAGAGCAGGCTTTACTTTTGAATCTGTAACTAGGTTGCAATCAAATTCTCATTTGTGGCTTCGAATGAAAACGAAAAGCGTGACAGGGTCATGTTTAAAAGCAGTTTAAAAGCAGTTTGTCAAAGTAATCCAGCTCAACCTTCGCTAAGTGTTTGGTGATGGCATTATGTCATCCAGAAATATCTAAGTTCAAGAGTTCCGCTACAAATTGGGGTTGTAAGCATGAAAAATCTGCAAATCAAAATATTTGAGTTTTAGTTTAAAAAAGTCATCACAACTTTTCATGTGAGAGAATCTGGGTTTTTTATCAACTCCAGCCTGCCTTTGGCGCATCACCTGATAATTTTGTGGCTTGTACCTGTTGTGGCATGGACTTTATGAATTTAAGATAATAACAACAAAATTTGACTGTGTAGTTTTTTATTTCTCCTGAAATTTTAGAGTCCATATTGTCACAAGCATAAATTAATTTCAAGAAGCAGTTGAAGATACAAATTTTTGCTTGGAAAAAATTAGTAATGTGTATCAATTATGATGTGACCATTATGTATTAATATCAACTAAGTCAAAATAAGTAATGTGAATACTTACTGTAAAAAAGTACTTTTGTTTAGGTTCAGTGTCAGCTATTTTGTAGTAAGAAGAGCTATTGTGATTTTGTTGTCTGGACTGAGCATAAGATATACTGTGGGAGCAGCCACATAAAAGAAGAGCTGAGTCCGAGAAAGAAACAGTTATTGTTATTGTATGTATGCATTGTTGCTTATCTTTTATTTTTATAGCCATATAGATAGCTAGAGTAGGTGTGTCACTTTGCGAGTTACTGTACCATCTTGTGCCTGCGTAAGACCTGTGCACCCTGGCTAGTTCCGGGAGGACGCACCATTTATGTTACAAGTGTATGCCCTGGAACTTATAAAGTTCAAGCGGGCACTGCACTTCAGTTGTTCTTATTAATGCTAGTTTAGTTAGTCTAAACTTTGTATCTCTTCGAGAGGGCTGGTTAGCTAGCCTATGCAGGCGGCATTAGAGGAGGATTCTGGAGGCATCGACAAATAGTCGCCCCAGATGTGACAGATCAGCCCAGAAGTTCAGGCGCCTTGCTGCCATTTCCCACTTATACATATAATTGACAGAATTTTTCAAAATCACTAAGTTCTGGCTAGGTGTAATGTGTGCAATGTCAAGAAATTTTTTGTCAATGCAGTCCTTCCAGAATTGTTTGGCAAGTTTTATTCTCCCACATCACAATGTGTGAAGGCAAGTAAGGAACCAAATGAGCCTTGTAGCAGTGGAACGTCTAGCAATGGAACATCTACAAGTTGTAGCAGTGGAACGTCTACATATTTATTAGATGAAAATGAAAAGTATGAAGGGGATAGTGTTATGCCTTTGTATTTCTATTGCCAGAAGCCAGATGATGATATCTGTGACATGGTAGGCTGTGACAATGCTGTATCACTCTGAATGGTTCCATCTTTTTTGTCTACAACTCAAATCTCTTCCTACTAGTAAATATTGGTATTTCCCATATTGCAGGAAACTGTCACAATTTAAAAAGAAAAGAAAAACATCTTGAATTTTAATTAAACAAATTAACTGAATCACAATAATAAAACAATAACTGAATCATATACTATTTTTATTAATCAAACAAAAGCATTGAATCACATATATTAATCAATGCACATGTAAAAAACAATTTTGTCTAATGTTGTCACTTGTAATTTCAATCAAGTACTTTACTGTATTGTGATGCTTGTATTAAGAAAATGTTTGGGCTCGAGTGAGAAGATTTGTGGGACGGTCAAGAAAAATCTCAAACATCAGTCAATTATGACAACACAGTTTGGAAAATGTTTCCAGAAATCCATGGGCATAGTCTTCTTAAGGGCTTCTCTGTCTGGCCATACAATCAGAGGCTTTAATGTCCAGCATAAAACATCAAGTTCATGCATAAATGTTCGACTGATGCACTCGATAACGATAAGCAAGATCATGGCCACCAAGTCCAAGACATAGCCTCATCAACATACTCATCAACTGCTGAAAAGATGATAAACTGAATGCTTCCTTAACTGTGGCTCTACTTACTGAAAGAGCACATCAAACACTTCCCAGTTAGATAGACCCGTGTGAAACAAAATTTCTCATTGTTGTTCTTAAATTAATTCATCAACCTCCTTTCTTAATTTTTCAATTTCATTTTTCATTACTTTACATACCTGTTCAGTGTATTATCTTTCATCTTTTAATTTCACAATGTCCTGTCATGCGTCTGTTTGTACAGCTTTATTTGTACAAACAAATCCTTGTTGCAACATCTTGAATATTCTTCCTACACTTTTTTTTCGTTCTAAGTGGTTCTAAGTGATCTCGCTTCTCTACATCATAATGTTGATTTTCTTCAGCTACATCTTCTCTTTGCTCTACTTTATCCCTCACCCCTGAGCATCATTCCTCATGTTGTCAGCTACTCAAGCTCTCTTCCTTGAATTGCTCTGAATCATTCCGATGTACCTTTGCATGTTACGGCCACTAGGATGAATACTCTGGTACCCCAGCTTCAATGAGGGAGCCCAGTCAGGGTTATTCACATCATAAAGCTTGGCAGGTGTTCCAGTTATAAAATGATCCTATCACACTTGTATCTTTACATACTGATCCTTCTTGATGTCCTCTCTCTTGATCCTAGCTGCCACTCTGATTGCCGCTTTTTGCTAAGACTCTTAAGTTTTGCTCCCTTGGGAAGATATGGTAGTAGTCAATCTATAAAAATGCTTCTCTCTGACCCTAGGCGACCAGTTACCACATCCAACCACGGCACAAAGACTAGTAACATTTTCGCTCGAGTTCGCGATGTGTATATGCATGAATTGCGATGTCGGCATTGTTTAAATGGGTAAAGTGTGGTCACATCCAGTAGAAATGTGATCAATTGTAACTTAAAAGCGGATGAATCGGCGAGTAAAGGCCGAGAGAAAGGTAAAAGTACGAAAAAGAAAGCGAGACTTTTGCATAAACCTAAGTGTCCACAATTCTTATTTGTAGAAGGACAAAGAGATTCAGAAATAGGGGTGGTAGACAAAGGAGAAGAGACTCCGTGACTCAAGAAGAAAGAGCTGAAGAAAGGAAAAGTGGGGGATAAGAAAAGCTGAGATAGTTCACGGCAAAGAAAGCAGGAGGGATCTCATGTATCCTTAACCAAGGGTAGGGAAGCATTGCTAGTACACACAATTGTCAATGATCAATAGTAGAACATTTTAAGTATGCAATTACTTGACCTTGTAAGTTAGAGCAGTAGACATTGTCTTAATCACTATTACTTATGAAACAACTGAATAATGTACAATTTTTGGAATAAAACAATTACCTTCTTTATACAAAATAGAGAATGTATAAATACTTTATGAATATACTTTTAGCCATGCTAAGCAAATAGAGAAGTCCAAGCTACATCTGAACTGTAAGTAAACAAGTAGTAGCTAATGGGTGTTTTCTGTTAAGAGGCTAATTGACATAATATGACTATACCAAGTTACTTTAGTACTGTAAGATTATATAGACTAAAGTAGCAGCGAGTTAAAACAACTGAATAAAGCAACAACACTGCTTGTTAGTAAAACTAAATAGAGAATACGTCTCAAAACAGGACCAGAATATATTGTTCATTTAGATAATTAGCTATCGGTCATTTTCTAGAGAAGCTATAGTAAAATAGTTGGCAAGTGAGCAAAGCAAGTGAGACACATCCAGGGGTTAAACAATGGAGATTCTGTGGTGTTTATTTACTTATTTTTTCAATTTTTTTATATTTAGCTATATGGTGTATGCAAAATGGGTAAGTCAAGTTAAAATATCTAAGTATGGTATTTAGATGATCTTTCACACCAAAGTATTCAGAAAATTTGACAAGAAAAGATAATCATATTGTCCTTTGCCCAAAAAATTAGCAGCTTTAAAGTGATAGCTAACTATGAACTATGGTCATTGCCATAATATATATAGTTATTGAAATTGAAATGTTTTAACCTGACTTACCCATTTTGCAGGAAGTACTGGTGGTGTGGTTGTGAGTATTTATTATGGTTGAACGAGCTGATCTAAAATTATTTTCAGTTTCATTCTCAATTTTTGTGTAATGTAGGTAGCTAGCCATTTGTTATTTTTTTTATAATAATGTAGATGTCGATAAAGTGAAGGGACTAGATTTTTAGGTAGTGCAGTTAGTATATCATTTACATATCTATTCCAAAAAGAGGGTGGTGAATGAATGCTAGAAATTGTCCCTCTCCTCGTTATCTTCCTTTGAACTGCTACAGGAATTTTAGATATAGCTATTTATCAGAGTAACCATATTAACTGTTTTATATAAAAAATGTTCATAGCTATATATGTAGGTGTGTGTGTATGTTCACTGTCAGAATAGGTACTAATAAATTAATTAAACCACAATTTAGACATAACATCAACAAAATAAAGTACACTTAAATTTTATGAGCTTAATAGAGTCTTGTAGAGGTTATTAAAAACATTACCATATATGGATTGTGGTTGGTATTAATAGACTGCATCAACATGTTGAATCTAATGTACAGTCAAAAGCTTTCACATTTGCAAATAGAGAACTGACTGGGGACTCAGTGGAAAAACTCTAGAGAACTCAACTGGATATATTAGGCTATAATTGTCTTCTATATATGCCATTCAGGTTCACAGTAAAGAAACAGTGAATTGACCCATTGGTGAAAAGAATACTGGTTACTGTTGTCAAGTATGGTAATGAAGTTTGGATATGTCTTCTCAATGGTTGGCTTCTTTGGTTGCTGTTTGTTTCTATGGCACATACCTCATATTAACTCTGAAAACACTACCTCTGCTGTTATGATGGAAATGAGCACTGTGAGCAGCATGGAAGAACCAGAATCTAGTATGCCTGATATGTTCTCCGAGGTAGGCTCTGGTATGAATAGTACAGAAGATACATCTTCTTTGGCTTCCACAACTTCAACCATAATAAACACTCAATCCCCAATTGCAACCACACCAACAGTACTTTCCACAACAGCTACTCCTCCTGTGACACCCTCAACCACTTCTGTCCTTTCCACTATATCTTCTCCTACATCCTTTACTGTAACTGCTTCAACCACTATACATCAAAGTACAATATCTTCTACTACTAGTGACATTTCTGCAGATACTTTATCTAGCTCTGATATCTACACTGTTAGTACTACCTCAGAAATGCTATTTACCACGAATCCTGCTGGTCGTCCTCTTGTGGGGATTGTTCTGGGCTGTGTTATACCAGCAGTAGTTATTCTATTGGCTTTGGCTGTATTCATTGCCTGTTGCTGTCATTATTGGTATGTGCTAGCTTATAATAATTAAGTTATAACATTCTGAAGTAGCTTATAAGGTTATTAAGTTAATTGGTGATAACTTGTAACCATTATGTATATTTAAACTCATTTTTAACTGTTTTTAATCAGAAAGATACAATATAATTTTTTGAATATTTCTATAGTGTTTGTTGACAAATTCAAAACTCGTCAAGCTTGAATATTCATTAGTTGGATACTCAGAATAACTGAAAACAGAAAAGTGAGGAATAAACATTTATGATAGTTTTGCATATTGCCTTAAGAGTGCATAGATAGAAAAATGAAGCCTAAGTCATTTTACCACCCTTCTCTCTGTGTACAGTAGGCAATTTGTATTTTTCAATAGCTTTTCCTCTAGACATTTGCATTTTTATAAACATCTTCCATTAGTATCTTCCAGCAATCTGCATCTTGTGGTTCTGTTTTCAGTTTTTCCTTGTGTCTAATTGATAATGATATTTTGACATAGAAACATTTTGAATTTTTTAACAATGCTTTTGTGAATTTTCAATACTATATAATTTTACAATGTTGATCAAAATTATTTGAAAAGAATAATATCATTCTACATATTTTTAAACAAACTACATTATTTTGAACTATATTCTAATTTATTTACATTATGAATCAAGCAAAACTTATTAAAAAAACACAATTAGAAAAACTCTTCAGATTCACAAAAAATATATAGTGTAATTAACTTGTAGATCAACTTAGATTACTTATGGCATGTATTATATTGCTAGGAGAAAAGTTCCAGCTAAAAAAGAGAGTATACATGAAGATCATTATACTGAAGTATCTCTACCAGCAGTGTCTGATATTCAAGAAACCATCGACACTGACATATGCCCTGCCTACTCAACATCAACATTTATAAAGAACTATTCTTCAGATTATGTTGATACCGTAGTATATGATGAAGTACAATAATCTGTAATGTTATAGTATTAGCCAAATTTAGCAGCACACGGTGATAATTGATATAGTTTGTGAAATCTTTCAATTTACTATTGTATCAATTATAAACTATTATTTGTAAAATCATATTATTGCACTACTTATAATTGTACCATACATTATCCAGTATTATAGTAGGAAGTTGTAATATTTGACGCAGCTTACTGTTGTACTAAAGGAGCTAGTAACCTTTACACAACCAATATACATGTTGCCACCTGAGCCAGCACATGTTATCTACCCTAACAACCCTTACGAATACCCCAATAAGATTCTCTTTAAAATTGAAGGCAAAGAGAGTAGACTAGAGGGAGAAGAGATAAATGTAATGTTTATCACAAAAATGCCAGTGCATTAAGCAGTTGACAACTATAGTTCTAATAATTGTGAACCACTATTACATAATGGTGATGGCACAACACCCACATTAAAATTACATTTAATTAGTTTAGGTTGCCTTCATGCTTACATTACATAATAACAACAGTAAGTCTTATTGAGTATAATAAACAACTGGTAGCTGATGGGTGAGTTGAACCTATTAGGTCATGTTGGGGAGCATGTGTAATATCAAAGATTGAGCCAGTAGTTTCATAGATGTAAACTGTATAGTGATATTTAAAAAGTTCCCAGTACTTCTTAAATGATTGCAGCAGTGACTAATTTTGTCTTTAACATAATACCTACCATGCTTTCATGAAATGTACGTAAGTGCTTGATAGCTACACTCTAATTACAGGGCCGGCTATCTCTCTGAAACTATACTTGTGTTCCTAACGTAAGTAGTTCTATGGACATGATATCTTATTGCACAGTATGCATATTGCGTGGATGCCTAATTCATGTATTACAAATTTCTCAAATTGTTTAAAATAATGACTGCTATAAGAAAAAAATGAAAATAGAATGAAGAAAACTATGCTATATCCAGTTCTTATATATCCTTCACAATGTGAATCTGATGTAAAAGTGACATATTTGCTTCCTTACTAATCATTAGTAACTTTAGACTTATTGATAACACTTCCACTTTAATTACACATGAAAAATATTCTGTATTGTAAGTACCTATGTGGTGCTCATGAAAAAAACTCTAAGGATTTATATTCAATAATATTACTATAAAAATTATGTACCCACTTTATATATATAGCATGATTAGCTACTATTGAGAATAGCTAGCAAGTCTTCATGGTTAAACATGTGTCATCTATTCAGTATGCAGATTATAAAAAGCATGTAACAATTCCTGGATATACAACTAAAATACTATTTGACACAACTAGTAGTTAAAATTCTAAGTGTCACAAAAACACAGTGTCACTTAAAAACTGTCTATTTTGTCATAAATATTTTTACTGGGAGTAGCTGATTCAGTTCCTCCATGAGGTTTTGCATCACTGAATTTAGTAGGAAAATAAGCTGGACATATATCTGCTGTAACAAAATTATACCCTGAAACTCCAGGACATAGAGATTTAATACTTTACAAACCCTTTGTATTAGCCAGCCTATTCCTGAAAAAAAAAAACGTGCTAAAATGCAATGACATTATTACACTTGAGATTAAATCATACAATTTTTCATTTTATTGTCACATTTGTTTTCATGCAGCTTTACTATTTTCCTACTAAAACATTAGCTATTAACTGCACATACATTAGAACACCTTACCAAACACAACAGCACTGGATGATGAACATAGCCAGTACCAGCTAATCAGCATGTTTATAAAATGCCTGGTATAGGCTCAGATAGCTGAGTGAAGGCAGCTAGAGGAAGAATCAATAGGGAAGACTTGAGAGGATAAGTTTTGAACTTAATTAAATTGAGGAAGATCTGATGGTTATGGATCTACAAAAGATGAAGGATAGCTACTGTGTTGTCTGGAAATAGAAGGAGTAAGAAAATTGTTCTTACAACTTGGATTAAAGCCAGCACTCAATTCCTTCCTAGTTATTACTGTTTTGTCATATCTGTACTACTGAAAATCAATTTTTGACAATGCTAAGTACTGGGATTCTATGTAAAGTTATGTGTAACAGTTTTTCAGAACTTTTGGTACGTGTTTATAATAGCACCCATAATTGAACTATGGTAGCAGTGCTAGTCAATAATAACCTTTACAAGTTCACAAGAAAATTAGGCTTTGTCAACTGTAAAGGACACGATTCAGTTGAGATCAGCTATAGCTAAGTCAATTTCGTACCAATCTATATGATAACGATGATGAGTTGATATGCCCAGAATCTTCATCTTGTAATCAATTTTTTTACATTGTAATAATTATGTTGAGAAATAGATCACTACAGTTAGTAATAGGATTACTAGTGAAAACAAATATAGTTATCTGGTGGGTTACAATAGTAGTTAGATGATGCAACAGGGTTAATGAACAGATCCTGGATGTGGGCCAATTTAAGTATGAGAATGGTCAAGAAGTGTCAGCAAACCCAAGCTATCTGAACGTAGTGATCATCTAAGTTACTGTTCACAGGATGTATAAAATTAATCATTAAATGTGGCAAAGAGGAATGCACTTGTCGAAAACGGAAACTAATTAAGGTCACATGACAGTAGTAGCTCCAATGCACGAAAACGTCTACGCCCACAGTAAAAACAGGGCCGGTCTAAGGTGCGCTTTACATATTACCGTAAGTTTACTTGTTGAAATGAAAAAAAAGCTATGGCAGTTTCTACCCTGGTTGTATTCAATATATGCTCGGTTATAACTAATCACCCGCAGTTTATCGTTTATACGAGCTTCTAGTTGTGCGCTAAAACTGGCTGAAGGTTGCGGAGGGCGATCCGGAGGCTACTAATGTAGTATAAATCTTAGAGGAAAAGAAGCGCTGGACCGCGGCTGAAAGCCTCCTTAAGTAATTCTGATAGTTGTGTGCTTAAGCGTGTATTTAAACTCTATTCTTACTTTCTTTGTGACCAACTTCTGAAGTACTCAACAGTAATGTGAAGAATCCAGTACATCACCTACACCTTTAGTTATGCCCACACACATTCCAGTACTACTTTGTCCTTTATACTGCATCATTCATATCATTTTATTCATGATTTTACTATATTTTCTATCTACTTGTTAAATTTCAACTTTTTTTTATTATACAAAAAAATTAATATAATGTTATTATGACATATACAATATATATTATATAATTTTATGATGACATGAAATTGTGGTAGATACAAGCAGCAGTTGAATTTGGAGGGTGGTAAATAGCATTGCATTACCATAACCATAGAGAACAGTACCTATATAGACATGAGGAAAAATGGACAGCTAAAGCATAAATATTGGCATATAGAGTCTATGATGAATTGTATATTTTATTAACAGTAAATTTGCTGAGCTTCTAAATAAATAGGCCCTATTAAACGACGGAAGTGAAGACTTTGTTGGCACTAAAAGAAGAGTGTCAAGATGAAGTGCTGAATTTTTGCAGAGCTGAGAGCTCCGTGAAGACTGCCCCTTAGGAGATGGCACTGCTCAAAATGGCTCTTCATTGCTAATTTCTTCTGAGTACCTCACTTTTAGGCAGTACTTTGATGCTACTACTCCTGCTGAACAGAGATATGTTTTGAACTATATCAGAGCAAGTAAACTTTAAGAAGCACTAGCCAATTCTAATTAACACATATCTGCGCTATTTTCATGCATCAAACTGAGATGATTAATTCAATATGTATGATTATGTAGCTAAAATACAATAAATAATCTATAGAATTTCTGATTATAATAGATAATTATGCTACTGTAAGTGTCTAAAGTTACAAAATACAAGAATTATGAAATTTTGAATGTTTAACAGAGTGCTTTTATTTATTGTTCCATATACCCATGATCATATAGTTCGTTAAAATAATCAACAGAATCTCATTTCCATGGCAACCTGTGGTCTTTGTGGTTAGGGAATTTGAAAGCAAAACTAAAGTAGTTTCATATTGTATATACATTGTAATAACAAAAAATTATGGGTTTTTTTTTTAGTTATTCAGGATTTAAGTCAACAGTTTAAAGCACTGCATTTCTTGTTCCCACAATTCAGTCTGGAAAGCATCGAAACCTAAGCATTGCATACAGATATATTATTAGCTGCAACTTAAAAATAACAACACTTTGTTTTTTGGCAGCCAAGCTACTAGCTGTAAACTGCAACCAAAATAATGTCAGTTGCTAAAGCATAAAATTGCCACTTTGTCAGTACTACCAGTAGCTAGCTGATGCATAATAGCTACCTGTGTGGCTACATGTATCATAGCAAATCTTTTATTGATACTCATGAAATTCTATGATATAACCAAATTACTAATTATTACAGTATATAAAAAAAATTATATTTCTTGTTTTTCTATATAGTTATCGATGAAATTCTACCAATAGTTATGCTAACTAAAGCTAACTGTTTTGTGAAAATGTTGGCAGTTTCAATCAATCAATATAGTCATATATCGTATCTTGCTCCAGTTGGCTATCATTTCGAGTAGAGAGCACCATACTGTCTCTTTCTTCAAATGAATTTGTATTATATGCCAAATTAGGTAAAACATCCATTGCCAGAGGATCCAAGATTTGAAAACTTCCCTCTCCCCTCTCTGTGTGTACCGTAAATGAATTAGTATTATATGCCAAATTAGATGAAACTTCCATTGCTAGAGGATCTGAGATTTGAAAACTTCCCTCGTCCCTCTCTGTGTCTGTCAATGGTGGTTTTAGACTGTATGCGGTATTTGTTGAAAGGTCTACTGCAGAATTTAATATGTTGTTGTGATCATTTTCTGCATAACAACAAAACATTGCTACTGAAATTAAACTTCAAATTAGGAAGCTTACTAAAACAATTTTCTTTCTCATCCTTTCTTTATTTATTAAGTTTGCTGTCTCTCTTTCACAAGCTTGTTTTTACAACACAGAATTAAAGAATGCTTGGCTGTCACATAGGATCGAACACAGGACAACAGAGAAATATTCTGCTGCATGTTAATTATCATAGCTCAATGTTTAGAATGCTTGTGCAATAAATTAGTTGTTCCCCGGGTTAGATCACTGACCCCAGAAACTGAGCCATTTCATTCTGTCAAGATTAATTCACATGATATTGACCCGTCCAGCAAATAAATATTTCATCAAATGCATCATTAATGTGGTAAACTAATAATCATGTAATGTTATTAATATTCTTGTGTTTTGGTTTAGTTTTATAATTGATTGTGTGTTTATTGAAGTCATTTATTAGTACATACTTATAACAATTGATTGAAAAATTTTAAACTTTGAGTGCAAGTAATTAGGATTTAATATGGAAGTCAACTAAATACGATACTCACGGTATTTCCTGTTGCTTGAAAATAATCTTCTATATTTCAGGAGCAGTATTGTGAAAATGCATGTAACCACTATTATCAGTAATGGCGCCATAACAGCTCCCATTACTATTGATACCAGTTTCTTGAGTACGGCAGATTCTAAATCTATTGGTACAGAACAGAAACCTCCTGATTCAAACCACAGCTACAACAATAAAACCATGTCTAGAATTAACCAGAAAAAAATGAAACTTCAGTACTGCAATTTTAAATATCAAGTGCATCACAGTACTGCAGTTGAAATACCCTGAATGTAAACTTTATAAAATCTTAGCTTATTACCAAGCTTAATAAAATAAAAAGTATTGTTGCCTGGATCTAACCAGATAGAACCTCTTCAGTTCATAGCAGCCTGTCCGCCATGTGCAGACAGGTTCACAGAAACAAATTTCTCTAGGCTTATTATCGGGAATCATCGAGCCTCATCAAACCTCGTTAACCTTTAGTTTTCTAGATATATTGTTTATCTTTTTTTTAAGTTTTTCCATTTTATCCCTATGTTATATACAGATTATATTACTTTAACTTATGTTTGGTTATCGGCAAAGCTAACTTATTCTAATGTTCCGGTTATATACAAGAGCTGGTACTTCAATTCTCACTTATACTTGCCTGGGAGTTACATCCCAGACAATTATGCCAATAAGCATTTCATTTTGCTTTGAAACTTCTTAATCTTTAAAATGCAACTGACAATCTTCAAGGTAAAGAAAAGAATCTGAAAATTTAGCTGCAAGTTCCACTAATTCGTTTAGCTGCATATTTCCAGTCAATGTGCTAATAACGTCCTCCGAACAAAATAAGAAAAAACAATAGCAAGCTAGAATCATAATTGAGGTTTTTAATAATACCTTATAATCATAACTTTTCTGAATTTAGCATCTTTTTCTCTTTTCTTATTTACTTTGGAGGATGTTTAATGTCAACCATCTATATTACAAGGTAAAAAATAATGTAGCAAAGACATTTTGACAGCAAACTGAAAAAGTATAATTTCCTATAATTTATGGGAGAGGTGAGATTTATTTTTTACAAATAATTAACAGGCACTTTACCAGCATAAGGATTGTGTAAAGGATCTAAACAATTTTTTCAAAAAAGCCAACAACATTAAGAATCAGGGGGGAAAAACGTCAGTTGAGCAGCATATGAGCTTACAGAGACTTATATTTATCTAGTAAGGATACTTCTAGTCCAAAATAAACCACACTTGCTGTATTCACAAAAAAAAAATATGAATAGCTCAACATTATTATAATGAAACGTACCTGTGCTACCACTTGGTAGCTCAGTAGACATTGATGCTATCTCAGAGAATGGTGATGCTGATTCAGTGGACTTTATCACAGCCTTAGTTGACTTCATTCCCGCCATAGTTGACTTCATCCCAGCCTTAGTTGACTTTGATGTATAAGCAATTGGCTTTACACTAAATTGATAAGATTCATCTATGATGAAATAACAACAAACTAATGAATGCTGATTATTGTATTATACAGTGAATCAGTTATGACAACCATAGCAAATAGTATTAAATATGAAAATAATAAGTAATTATTACATTATTGATTCAGTCATTCTTGGCTAAAACAGCAAATTATAAAAAAAGAAAATTTTCTCGTTCTAACAGCCAATATTATGTTAAAAATTTAACCTGACATTTTGAATTCTTGACCAGAGAACTTCAGCAAGATGTCGAAACATTTGGTTAAGTTTTTTGTTAACATAATATTGACAGTTAGAACAAGAAAATTTGCTAATATTATTACATTATTGCATGAAACTTACTTGAGGTACCATATAAATGTAGTATTACATGATGCTTGAAAGCTAATTTGGTGACTGACATTGTCAAAAATTCTGAACTTTCCATTAAATAGTTTTCAGAATATGAATCATACCCAAGAACTGGAATGGCATTATCTGAAGGTAAGAACACGCCCACTACTGCTCGTTGAGATGCTTGAATATACTCAGCTTCAGTTAGCATCACTTTTTCACAAAATATATTTGCCAAAATCTGTTCTGGTTTTATTGTGATGTTCCTGATACTACTTGGATTCACAATATACGTGTTTGTGACTACATCTAGAGACCAGACTGCCACAGTCATTGATAGTGTTGATCCACGAGGGGCTGCTTGAGTGTAGTAACAATAACGCCATTGGGTTATGTTCAGTGCACATGATACTGGATGAAGGGTGTTCAGGTATGTACTTCCAACCACTTCAGCAGCGACATTTCTTGAATTTTGATTGTTACCAATTTTACAGGATGGCACAGATTCAGCTATATAATATATATTATACATATATATATATATAATATATATACATAGCTATTGTCATGAGGTCAGTTGAATCCCTATATCTGCATCACAACTAAGCTCCACCCACAACAGGAAGTGAATCTTGAATGGCTTTGTAGAGTGAAAAGCATGGTGCCATATCTTTGCTTGCAGTGACCCTTTAATATGTTTATTGTTATTATAACTGCCTATCTTCACGTAAAGTTATTGTTTCTTGAAGCTAACAATGAACAATAGCTATTGGGAAGTGGTCCAACCTCTAGAATCGTGCAATAGATTGGGAGGGCTATGAAGTGCTGGACACATGTGGCAGGTTTGAGGAGTGGCTCTTCCTGGAATCTTGGTACACCAAAACAGAGAGTAACTGCATCAATAGAGAGGTTGGACCACAGCCTAATAGCTATTGCTCATTGTTAACCTCAAGAAACAATCACTTCACCTGATGCTAGGTTGTCATGATAACAATAAGCATTAGATGTATTCTATCTTTTTCTCAGGCTTTTTTTAGACAATACAAGATATAAAATATTTGGTGGCCACTGGGAATTGAACCCAGGACCGCTTGCTTAATGCACAAGCGCTCTGCCACTGAGCTATGATAACCAGGCGGCAAACAAACATTCCAATTATGTATTTATATTGATGAGGGGTACTGCTATGCTACAGCCTCACTCTCAACAGACAATGTTAATTACACTTCACTGATATAAGGGTACACGGGTTATGGAAGTGAGGGGGGGCACAGGGGCCACACACTATGTAAATTAATTGCATTGGGAAACTTATATGAACTTTTTTTCATGAAATATATAAGTTTTAATTAGAGTAAATTGGCTTGTGATACATGGTGCCCCTCCCCACTTTGAAGCATCTTCTACCACTCCTGGCGCACCATTAATAATCTCAAAGTGTTTGAGGAACAGCTACTTGCACATTAGCTACTCTGAATGAATATTTTAATCTACTAAGACAAAAGGATATCTGATGTGGACTAACTCACCAATCTGTGCGGTCACATGTACAATGGTTGTTCTTAGATGAATAAAACTAGTGACGTTGACAGTGTCTAGTATTGAAGAAGAACAGACATTCAGTGGTTTCACAGGACTTTGATAAGTTAAAGTTTCTACTCCTGCTTGATATCCCGCTACTTTTATTGGCTTTATGTGGCGTTGAAACTTCCCTTGCGGTGGCACGCAAGCTCCTATCACATCATTAGGTTGAATTCGAAAATATTCCTTACTTATTAAATTATACTTAGTGCAAGAAAATTGTTCAAATTTTCTTTGAGAGATGATTATTTTTTTCCTGCTGTTTGGTACTTCAAGGTAATAATTGCTTGTAGGCAGCTTGCGATACACACTGAATGTAGAAGAAAGGGTGACATCATTTTCAGTGGTAGTTGCTTTTGCTCTGTAAAAGCAAAAATTCCATCCTGTGACAACTCCATTACACTGAGATGGAGACTCTAAATTAAGAAGTAGCCTTGCCTTGCCATAGTTTTTCAAAGGCAGTGTTCTATTTGTTCCAAATACTGGACATCTGTTGCAAATACCTGTATGAAATGAAAAAATATTTATGGATAACTAGTATAAAAATAATGAAATAGAACATAATAAAATTCTTTAGAAAGAATGTGTATACATAATAGCTAATAATAGAGAGTATATTATTAGAATTTTAATTAAAAGGGGTATGGAACTTACTTAATGATGTAGCTACAGTGGTGTAAGAAGATGCTTTGGTATAGGTGGGCTCCAGGTCATGCTTTAGTTGTTTGCAGGTGTTCATGCAAGAAATCACACTGTTAAGTTATGCCAATAAAATATGGAGGGGATTCTAGCCCCCGGAAACCCCGCCCTTTCTATGCCACTGATATAACAACACTCTCCAGACCCTTTTAGGTGAGAAAGTGTCAATCTAGTTTTTATGAAGGGTCAGAACTTGATGACTGTAACACAACACTATAATTTGACATTATTTTTGTGTGTGAAATAATGGTGTTACCATTCTAAGAATGATTACACATTAGCTATGCACAGAACATTTTTTCTCATGATTCTATGAGCGTGTTGATTCATTCCTACAATTTACAGCTATGTGCATGTACATCAATTTATTGTTTTATCTCTGACTTGCCAACATAACTACTTGTAGCTGTATTTCAAATAGAATGGAAAAGTTTCATAAAGATCTAAATCTATTTTTTAAATCAACAAATAGATTAACTTTAGACTGAAATTATGGCAGAGTGTATAATAGCAGTTTGGTGGTGTTATTCTACAAACAATTTCAATAATCTACAAAGTATTATTTTCATTTCTACATCATTTCCCAAACATAAAACTACCCATAATATACATATATATATATTATTATATATAAAATACTTATTACATGAGTCTAAGTGTGAAATGGTGAAATATTTCAAGAGCAGGCAAATTTATTTTCACAGAGCCAAAGTTGAGTGAAAATAAAGCATGAGAGTAAAATATCTAGCCATATCACTCTGAAGAGTGTAATAAGTGGTTTATTCCACACTAGATATCTTCACTGAAGTAGTTCTTTGGTAACTCAAGTGTAAAGTTAGCGAAAACTCACTAGGGGCTCCCCACAACCCCAGCTGATATTATAGCAGCTGCTCTAACCTGGCTGGGTAGGCTCCACTAAAGTAAAGGTAGCTGTAAAAACCCAGAAAACTTGTACCCAGGCCAGGGTGCCTGGTTGCTATAACTACTCTGGTAATGAGCTTGGCAGTACAGCCATGAGATAACACCATGAGATATCATGGGATATCTCACTGGTCACTTACTTAAAAATATCATTGTGAAGATATCTAGGTTGGAATAAATATATATATCTAGCTACATAATATATTTTTCTATTTATAATAGATTATATTTCCTATAATAATAGATTATATATTCAATTGGGTAACTCTATTTCTTACCCCAGTGTCCTAGGAATATCACTGCCAATATGAAAACAGTTATAATTTTTCTTGCCATAGGTAGCTATTCTATCAAAGAGATTCTTACTTAGACTCTTGTTTGAACTCAGTGGTTGTAATGGTGATGAAATACTATATCACCAACCACAGGAAGTCAAAATCAGCACTTCCTTTTACCTACCAGGAGATTATTTAAATTGTGGTTAGTTAATTAGATAGTGCTTTAGGGATGGGGTATTGCATACTCTGAGATCACTGCAATGCTAGTTGTGGCATTTATGAAGAATTAGTCCATTGTAGCAAGCTACTTGAATATGTAGACTAGATAACATTACTTTAGGACATAGCCATTGTGATTTAATTCAAGCTATATCTAACATAGGCTTCTACATGCAGACTGGATTATTTAAATACTAAATTGTCAGACTATTGTGATATCCACTCAAATGAACTACTATTAATGAGCTCATGCAATCACTTTAGTGAGTTTACTAGAGACAATTCGGGGGTTGGGGGGGGGGGGGGGGGGTAGTGGCAAAATTCCCTCATCTCTAGGGCCTGCCAGATTATGCTCGAAATTTTTTGAATTATTCTTTTTATTCAAAAAGATGTGTCAACATTCCAAAAGAACAGTATATTATTCCATAAATTTTCTTATTATTCTCTTATTATTCCAACTAGAATAAGTGAATTAATGATGACTATGCAGCAGCTATATACAGTTGGTATGTTATGAAATGAATGAGGAAAAGAATCAGTCTTTCTTATTGTTATACTGAATCTATATTGCTAAATACTTTCAGTGCAAACCTTGAACATCCCCATAAAAATGTTCAAAAATGCTCTGCTACAGCTGAAAATAGTCTGAGAAACTGTTTAGCTTAATTTTCCAGAGGATTTGCTGACTCTGAGCCTGAGCTGACAGCTCCCAGTGTTTCCAACTTCTTTTCGTTTTTGAAAGTGCAATAACCAAGTGGCCAACACAAACCAACTGCTTTAATCAAATAATGAAGACTTACATTATAACCACATTTCTAAATGTTTATGTCCTTGTTGTAATTACGGATTATGAACTGATTATTCTCTTTTTCCCTTTTGTATTCTCTTAAAATACCCTTATTATTCTCAAATTGTTCCACTATGCTATTTCACATAATTATTCCAGAAACAATGCTAGCATAATCCGGCAGGGCTTACTCATTCTCTATTTTGTGTAATGTACCTAGCTTTATAGCCATTTGTTGTTTTTTTATAATAGATGTCGATAAAGTGAAGGGACTAGATTTTTAGGTAGTGCAGTTGTTAGACATAACATCAACAAAATAAAGTACACTTAAATTTTATGAGCTTATTAAAAACATTGCCATATATGGATTGTGGTTGGTATTAATAGACTGCATCAACATGTTGAATCTAATGTACAGTCAAAAGCTTTCACATTGGCAAATAGAGAACTGACTAGGGACTCAGTGGAAAAACTGTTAGAGAACTCAACTGGATATATTAGCTATAATTGTCGTGTATAATAGGCCATTCAGTCATGGTAAAGGAATAGTGAATTAACCAGTAGTGAAAAGAATACTGGTTACTGTTGTCAAGTATGATAGTGAAGTTTGGATATGTCTTCTCAATGGTAAGCTTCTTTGGTTGCTGCTTGTTTCTATGGCACATCCTCATATTAACTCTGAAAACACTACCTCTGCTGTTATGATTGAAATGATTACTATGAGAGTGGAAGAATCAGAAGATATGTTCTCAGCCATAATAAACGCTCAATCCCCAATTACAGCCACACCAACAGTACTTCCCACAACAGCTACTCCTCCTGTGACACCCTCAACCAATTCTGTCCTTTCCACTATATCTTCTGCTACATCCTTTACTGTAACTGCTTCAACCACTATACCTCAAAGTACAATATCTTCTTCTACTAGTGACATTTCTGCAAATACTTCATCAAGCTCTGATATCTACACTGTTAGTACTACCTCAGAAATGCTAGTTACCACAAAACCTGCTGGTCGTCCTCTTGTGGGGATTGTTCTGGGCTGTGTTATACCAGCAGTAGTTATTCTATTGGCTTTGGCAGTATTCATTGCCTGTTGCTGTCATTATTGGTATGTGCTAGCTTATAATAATTAATTTATAACATTCTGAAGTAGCTAATGTTATTAAGTTAGGGATAACTTGTAACCGTTAGGTATATTTACATTCACTTTTAACTGTCTTTAATATCAGAAAGATACAATATTAATTTTTTGAATATTTCTATAGTGTTGGCTGACAAATTCAAAACTCGTCAAGCTTGAAAAATATTCATAAGTTGGACACTCAGAATAACTGAAAACAGAAAAAATGAGAAAAAAACATTATGATAGAGTTTTGCATATTGCCTTAAGAGTGCATGGAGAGAAAAATGAAGCCTAAGTCATTTTACCACCCTTCTCTGTGTACAGTAACCAATTTGCATTTTTCAATAGCTTTTCCTCTAGACATTTACATTTTTATACACATCTTCCATTAGTATCTTCCAGCAATCTGCATCTTGTGGTTCTGTTTTCAGTTTTTCCTTGTGTCTAATTGATGATATTTTGACATAGAAACATTTTGAATTTTTAAGCAATGCTTTTGTGAATTTTCAATACTATATAATTTTACAATGTTTATTGAAATTATTTGAAAAGAATAATATCATTCCACATGTTTGTAAACAATAGATTCTATTAATAGCTAATTTATTTACATTATTAATCAAGTGAAACTTATTTAAAAAATCAATATTAGAAAAACTCTTCAGATTCACAAAAATATATAGTGTAATTAACTTGTAGATCAACTTAGATTACTTATGGCATGTATTATATTGCTAGGAGAAAAGTTCCAGCTAAAAAAGAGAGTATACATGAAGATCATTATACTGAAGTATCTCTACCAGCAATGTCTGATATTCAAGAAACCATCGACACTGACATATGCCCTGCCTACTCAACATCAACATTTATAAAGAACTATTCTTCAGATTATGTTGATACCGTAGTATATGATGAAGTACAATAATCTGTAATGTTATAGTATTAGCCAAATTTAGCAGCACACGGTGATAATTGATGTGTGTGTGTGTGAAAGCTTTCAATTTACTATTATATCAATTATAAATTAGCTATTATTTGTAAAATCATATTATTGTATCTACTTATTATTGTACCATAAATATATTATTTATAATATATCTGTATGCAATGCTTACGTTTTAACCCTTTCCAGACTGAATTATGGGGTTAAGAAATGCAGGATTTTAAGCTGTTCACTTAAATCCTGAATAACTAAAAAACCATAAATTTTTTGTTATCACAATGCATATATAATATGAAATTACTTTAGTTTTGCTTTCAAATTCTCTAACCACAAAGACCACAGGTTGCCATGGAAATGAGATTTTGCTGATTATTTTAACAAACTATTATGATCATGGGTATATGGAACAATAAATAAGGTTACTCTTCTATACATTCAAAATTTCATAATTCTTCTATTTTGTAACTATATTATTAGATACAATAGCATAATTATCTATTATTATCAGAAATTCTATAGATTATTTATTGTATTTTAGCTACATAATCATACATACTGAATTAATCAGCTCAGTTTGATGCATGAAAATAGCTCAGATATGTGTTATTTAGAGTTGGCTAGTGCTTCTTAAGTTACTTGCTCTGATATAGTTCAAAACATATCTCTTGATAGAGTAAAGATTCCTGTTCAGCAGGAGTAGTAGCATCAATAGTAAGCACACCGCGGGTACTCACAAGAAATTAGCAATGAAGAGCCATTTTGAGCAGTGCCATCACCTAAGGGGCAGTTTTCACGGAGCTCTCAGCATTCAGCTCTGCAAAAATTCAGTGCTTCATCTTGACACTCTTCTTTTAGTGCCAACAAAGTCTTCACTTCCATCGTTGTAAAGGCTCTTCACTTCTCTCAGCCGGAACTCGAAAAATTTCTATTGCTACCCCATCACAAAACATATCAAAATAAGGAGCAATTCAAGCTGAATTCGTTTATTTAACAAATTAGTCATGTGAAATTACTACATCTTGAAGGATCTGTTATGATAGCTGAGATATATTATACTTGATATAACACCTGTCATATAAACACCTACTTCACTTGTTAATTTGTTGTTGTTTCTTGTTCTACATTCAAAAAGTTTAATTGAAAAGTGAATGTTTGAGAGGTGAACTAATAACTGAAAATATGTAGCTAATGATTAATTTTATACATCTTGTGAACAGCAACTTAGAAGATCACTAAGTTCAGATAGCTTGGGTTTGCTGACACTTCTTGACCATTCTCATGCTTAAATTGGCCCACATCCAGGATCTGTTCATTAACCCTATTGCATCATCTAACTACTATTGTAACCCACCAGATAACTAGCTATTTGTTTTCACTAGTAATCCTATTACTAACTGTAGTGATCTATTTATCAACATAATCATTACAATGTAAATAAATTGATTACAAGATGAAGATTCTGGGCATATCAACTCATCATTGTTATCATATAGATTGGTACGAAATTGACTTAGCTATAGCTATACTCTATGATCTCAACTGAACCGTGTTCTTTACAGTTGATAAAGACTAATTTTCTTGTGAACTTGTAAAGGTTATTATTGACTAGCACTGCTACCATATCAGTAGCTACTACCAGTAGCTAGCTGATACATAATAGCTACCTGTGTGGCTACATGTACTATAGCAAATATTTTATTGATACTCATGAAATTCTGACTTTTACACCATGATATAACCAAATTACTAATTATTATACAAAAAACATTGAATTTCTAGTTTTTCTATAATAGTTATCGATGAAATGCTACTAATAGTTATGCTACCTAAAGCTAACTGTTTTGTGAAATTGTTCGCAGTTTCAATCAATCAATATAGTCATATATCGTATCTTGCTCCAGTTGGCTATCATTTCGAGAAGAGAGCACCATATTGTCTCTTTCTTCATATGAATTAGTATTATATGCCAAATTAGGTAAAGCATACATTGCCAGAGGATCCAAGATTTGAAAACTTCCCTCTTCCCTCTCCGTGTGCACCATAAATGAATTAGTACCATATGCCAAATTAGATGAAACTTCCATTGCCACAGGATCCAAGATTTGAAAACTTCCCTCTTCCCTCTCTGTGTCTGTCAATGGTTTTAGACTGTATGCGGTATTTGTTGAAAGGTCTACAGCAGAATTTGATATGTAGTTGTGATCATTTTCTGCATAACAACAAAACATTGCTACTGAAATTAAACTTCAAATTAGGAAGCTTACTAAACCAATTTTCTTTCTCATCCTTTCTTTATTTATTAAGTTTGCTGTCTCTCTTTCACAAGCTTGTTTTTACAACACAGAATTTAAGAATGCTTGGCTGTCACCAAGGATAGAACACAGGACAACAGAGAAATATTCTGCTGCATGTTAATTATCATAGCTCAATGTTTAGAATGCTTGTGCAATAAATTAGTTGTTCCCCGGGTTACATCAGTGACCCCAGAAACTGAGCCATTTCATTCTCTCAAGATTAATTCACATGATAATGACCCCTCCAGCAAATCAATATTTCATCAAATGCATCATTAATGTGGTAAACTAATAATCATGTAATATTATTAATATTCTTGTGTTTTGGTTCAGTTTTATAATTGATTGTGTTTTTATTGAAGTCATTTATTAGTAGCTACATACTTATAACAATTGATTGAAAAATTTTAAACTTTGAGTGCAAGTAATTAGGATTTAATATGGAAGTCAACTAAATACGATACTCACGGTATTTCCTGTTGCTTGAAAATAATCTTCTATATTTCAGGAGCAGTATTGTGAAAATGCATGTAACCACCATTATCAGTAATGGCGCCATAACAGCTCCTATTACTATTGATACCAGTTTCTTGAGTACGGCAGATTCTAAATCTATTGGTACAGAACAGAAACCTCCTGATTCAAACCACAGCTACAACAATAAAACCATGTCTAGAATTAACCAGAAAAAAAATGAAACTTCAGTAGCTACTGCAATTTTAAATGTCAACTGCATCACAGAACTGCAGTTGAAATACCCTGAATGTAAACTTTATAAAATCTTAGCTTTTTACCAAGCTTAATAAAATAAAAATTATTGTTGCCTGGATCTAACCAGATAGAACCTCTTCAGTTCATAGCCGCCTGTCCGCAATATGCAGACAGGTTCACAGAAACAAATTTTTCTAGGCTTATTATCGGGAATCCTCAAACCTCATCAAACCTCGTCAACCTTTAGTTTCCCTGATATATTGTTTATCTTTTGTTATATAAAGATTATTACTTTAACTTATGTTTGGTTATCGACAAAGCTAACTTATTCTAATGCTCCGGTTATATACAAGAGCTGGTACTTCGATTCTCACTTATAATTCTCACTTATACTTGCCTGGGAGTTATATCCCAGACAATTATGCCAATAAGCATTTCATTTTGCTTTGATACTTCTTAATCTTTAAAATGAAACTGACAATCTTCAAGGTAAAGAAAAGAATCTGAAATTTTAGCTGCAAGTTCCACTGATTTGTTTAGCTGTATATTTCCAGTCAATGTGCTAATAACATCCTCCGAACAAAATAAGAAAAAACAATAGCAAGCTAGAATCATAATTGAGGGTTTTAATAATACTTTATAATCATAACTTTTCTGAATTTAGCATCTTTTTCTCTTTTCTTATTTACTTTGGAGGATGTTTAATGTCAACCATCTATATTACAAGGTAAAAAATAATGTAGCAAAGACATTTTGACAGCAAACTGAAAAGTATAATTTCCTATAATTCATGGGAAAGGTGAGATTTATTTGTTACAAATAATTAACAGGCACTTTACCAGCATAAGGATTGTGAAAAGGATCCAAACAATTTTTTTCAAAAAAGCAAACAAAATAAATATAGAATCAGGAAAAAAATGTCAGTTGAGCAGCATTACAGAGAAAGAAGAAAATTATATTTATCTAGTATGGATACTTACCACACTTGCTGTATTCACCAAAAAACTATGAATAGCTCAACATTATGATAATGAAACGTACCTGCGCTATCACTTTGTAGCTCAGTAGACATTGATGCTATCTCAGAGAATGGTGATGCTGATTCAGTGGACTTTATCACAGCCTTAGTTGACTTCATTCCAGCCATAGTTGACTTCAATCCAGCCATAGTTGACTTTGATGTATAAGCAAATGGCTTTACACTAAATTGATTTGATTCATCTATGATGAAATAACAACAAACTAATGAATGATGATTATTGTATTATACAGTGAATCAGTTATGACAACCATAATAATTGTTTGCAAATAGTATTAAATATGAAAATAATAAATAATTATTACATTATTGATTCAGTCATTCTTGGCTGAAATAGAAAATTATAAAAAAAGCAATTTTTCTCGTTCTAACAGCCAATATTATGTTAATAAAAATTTAACCTGACATTTTGAATTCTTGACCAGAGGACTTCAACAAGATGTCGAAATATTGGGTTAGGTTTTTAGTTAACACAATATTGGCAGTTAGAACAAGAAAATTTGCTAATATTATTACATTATTGCATGAAACTTACTTGAGGTACCATATAAATGTAGTATTACATGATGCTTGAAAGCTAATTTGGTGACTGACATTGTCAAAAATTCCGAACTATTCATTAAATAGTTTTCAGAATACGAATCATACCCAAGAACTGGAATGGCATTATCTGAAGGTAAGAACACGCCCACTACTGCTCCTTGAGATGCTTGAATATACTCAGCTTCAGTTAGCATCACTTCTTCACAAAATATATTTGCCAAAATCTGTTCTGGTTTTATTGTGATGTTCCTGATACTACTTGGATTCACAATATACGTGTTTGTGACTACATCTAGAGACCAGACTGCCACAGTCATTGATAGTGTTGATCCAGGAGGGGCTGCTTTCGTGTAGTAACAATAACGCCATTGGGTAATGTTCAGTGCACATGATACTGGATGAAGGGTGTTCAGGTATGTACTTCCAAACACTTTAGCCGCGACATATCTTGAATTTTGATTGTTACCAATTTTACAAGATGGCACAGATTCAGCTATATATTATATATATTATTATATACTATGTATATTTACATTGTATATATAAGTGTGTATGTATGTGTGCATGTATGCATGTTGAATGTGTGTGTAATTAGCATAGACTTATGATAACATTAATAGTTAATTAAATTTAGCCTGTTCAAGTGTCTTATATTTATACTTCATCAACTTAGCCCTCTTATTTTAAATTTCATTGTTTAAATAATATACCTTTTGAACACAATAAGTCTTAATGACAAGCAATTGAGTATTGGCAAATTGTGTTAACAAACTATTGGCCCTAACTTATGTAGATTAATGTAAAGGTAGTTTAATAAACAGTAATGCACTCAATACCATTAATTGAGTCAAACATTGTGAAGTAGATACGAAATATAGATAGTTTTATTAATTGGTACATAGCATTATTGATTGTGCTGAGAGTCCTGAGTGACTAGGTCCAATCATTTTTAACATTATAGTCTTAATTTAATATTACAGAATAACAATGTTAAGAGTACCATGGGGTACCCTCCATCAGGTTCCATCAGGCTACAAAGTGAAATATTGAATTCAAATGTGATTGATAGCCTTGAGTGGTGTTTTGCTTTAATATGTTTGTTATTATAACCTCCTATCCTGACGTAAAGTGATTGTTTCTTGAAGCTAACAGTGAACAATAGCTATTGGGCTGTGGTCCAACCTCTAGAATCATGCAATAGATTGGGATGGCTATGAAGTGTTGGACACATGTGGCAGGTTTGAGGAGTGTAATAACAACCAGTCTTACCTCTGGGCTAAAAACAGTGAACAAGTAAGAACTGAAAGAGGTATGCTACAGTTGTAAAACTACAACAGTATATATTACACTTTTTATCCGTTGAATTTTTTTACTCTTCTAATTTATCACTTCACAATTTCTTGCTCAGCCTTCCTTTACTCTTTAGATGTATTTGCTCTCTTTAACAAGCTTTTTTGTTGGTCTATTGAGAGTGAGACTGTAGCATAGAAGCACCCCTTAACAGCATAAAATTACAGAATTGGAGTGTTTGATTGCTGGCTGGTTGTCATAGCTCAATGGCAGAGTGCTTATGCGTTTAGCAAGCAGTCTTGAGTTCGATTCCTGGCGGCCACCAAATATTTTTAACACTGTATTGTTAAAAAAAAAGCCTGTGAAAGAGAGAGAATGCATCTAATGAGTAAAAGAAGGCTGAGGAAGAAATTGCGAAACAAAGCAAAACACCTCCAGGCTATCAGTTACATTTCACATGCAATATTTCACTGTGTATACTGATGAAGGGTATTGTATGGTACTCATTGTTATTCCATAATATTAAACTAAGACTAATGTAGCTCAATTTGATATTTGTTCTATGATCAACGTAGCGTTCAATTTAATCCGCACAACATTCAAGTGCTCTGTTAATTACACTTCACTGATATAGGGGCACAGGGGTTATGGAAGTGAGGGGGGCACAAGGGCCACACACTATGTAAATTAATTGTATTGGGAAACTTAATTAATATGAACATTTTTCCATGAAATATAAAAGTTTTAATTAGAGTAAATTGGCTTGTGATACATGGTGCCCCTCCCTACTTTGAAGCATCTTCTATCACTCCTGGGGCACCATTAATAATCTCAAAGTGTTTGAGGAATAGCTACTTGTACATTAGCTACTCTAAATGAATATTTTAATCTACTAAGACAAAAAGATATCTGATGTGGACTAACTCACCAATCTGTGCGGTCACATGTACAATGGTTGTTCTTAGATGAATAAAACTAGTGACGTTTACGGTGTTTATTATTGAAGAAGAACATACATTCAGTGGTTTCACAGGACTTTGATAAGTTAAAGTTTCTACTCCTTCTTGATATCCTGCTACTTTTATTGGCTTTATGTTGCGAAGAAACCCTTGCGGTGGAACGCAAGCTCCTATCACATCATTAGGTTGAATTCGAAAATATTCCTTACTGATTAAATTATACTTAATGCAAGAAAATTGTTCAAATTTTCTTTGAGAGATAATTATTTTTTTCCTGCTGTTTGGTACTTCAACGTAATAATTACTTGTAGGCAGCTTGCGATACACACTGAATGTAGAAGAAAGGGTGACATCATTTCCTTTGGTAATTGTTTTTGCTCTGTAAAAGCAAAAATTCCATCCTGTGACTACTCCATTACACTGAGATGGAGACTCCAAATTAAGAAGTAGACTTGCCTTGCCATAGCTTTTCAAAGGCAGTGTTCTATTTGTTCCAAATACTGGACATCTGTTGCAAATACCTGTATGAAATGAAATGCATAAATTATTTATGGACGTACGTATGTCATTTTGTACTTTGACCCTTGCGTTTTTGTGTTAGTTATGTGGTCTACCCCGTTCCAAATTGCACTAAACAGAATCCTCTGGTATAGCGATCAGTACCTGTATCACCCTAGAAATGGAATTGTTTACCGTTTTGAATTCTTTTGCGGGTGCAGTTAAAACTTGAAAACTTAAGGGACTTCCATTTCTATTCGAGTTAGTGGCGGTGGTAAGTCAATGCGCTCTTTGTCATGTTATAAGCCGTGCCCAACAGTATTTACTTGAAAATACATTGTCCACTAGACTACCACGAAGGTAAGTCTGTGTAGGTGCATGTCCAGTTGTGTCAAAGCATTGTGTCTTACAACCACTACTTATCTAAAGAATATCACAAAGAAAACTTTTAAATAACGTGTATTGTTTTGTTGTTGTTGTTTTTCCTTCCAAGCAGTTGCAGAGAGTTGTTACTATGGCACTGAAATCCCTTTACCCTGTATGCTAAATGTAAACCGCACCTTATTTCAGTAGCTTCAGTGTAGAAGT
>WLWD01004072.1_pt1 | contig 75060 bp, 70 predicted proteins | sample 6712731 | NCBI WGS metagenome assembly WLWD01 (sample SAMN12718690, study PRJNA576275) | sponge metagenome | isolation source: marine sponge | host: Mycale hentscheli | place: New Zealand: South Island, Marlborough, Capsize Point | collected 2014-11-01
GCCAAGGGCACCCCCTTTACCCCCTGAGCAACCTGGTCATATGACGATCGCAACGCCCGTCCAACGCGAGGATACTTTCTCCGAAGGAGCCATGAGCGATGGGGATGTCCAGCGCATCCTCAACTGTCAGCCCTTCGACCAGATGAAAGCCACCGCCTCGCTGCGCGATATCCTCTACAAGCACACCCGTATCGTGCCCTATCAGAACGGCGATATTGTCGTGCGCCGAGGCGATTTCGGCAATTCGGCTTTTATCGTCCTCTCCGGAACTCTCCGGGTCCTCACCGATCACGATGCCGTGCCCGATTCACAGCTTGGACGCAGCGAACCCCAACGCCAGGGCTTTTTCGCTGCCCTGGCGCAGCTATGGGGTAACCACCCCCAGCCCGAGGTCCGGACCCTGGATGCAGACGAGTCTGGCAAGGCCATTCTCAGCGCCGGGTCCAGCGGTAATGTGCGGGTCTCCCTGAAGAATGTCGACGCTTTGATGCGCCAGACCGTACCCTTGGGCCCCGGCCAACCCATGGGCGAAATTGCCGCCCTGACGCGCACCGCCCGCACCGCCACCGTCTTTTCCGAAGGCGACAGTGAATTGCTGGAAATACGCTGGCAAGGCCTACGCGATATCATGCGCCGCGAACCAAAATTCAAAAAAGATATCGACGACAAATACCGGCCCAACCTGGTGCAGACTTCGCTGCTCAACCACGAAGTATTGGCCCATCTGTCCGGCGAGGAAAAAAACCATGTCATTGAGGAAGCCCAGTTTGTCGAACTGGGCGAGTTGGACTGGCATATCGCCTATAAGAACCAGGCCGAGGACGCCCGTCTGGAAAACGAGCCCGTCATTGTCGAGGAGGGCCACGTCCCCACCGGGCTAATCCTGATCCTATCGGGCTTCGCCCGGGTCAGCCACCGCCTCGGGCACGGGCACCACACGGTGGGCTACCTGGGCAAGGATAGCAGTGGCGGCAAAGAGGGGCTGGCCCACTCCACCTACGGCCTGGAGGAATTGGCTCACAACTGGCGCCACCCCGAGCAGCAAATCGGCCTGCGGCACACCCTGCGGGCGGTGGGCTATACCGCCTTCTTGGTAATCCCGGCGCATCTGGTCGAACAGTATATCCTGGGGCCCGACTGCGACCGCCCGTTAATGCCGGCGCCCATGTGGCCGGCCCCCCGAGCCGAGGCCAACAGCCTCAAGGACAGTACCCGGCGCGACGAGGATCTGCTTGAATTTGTCGTCGCCAAGCGCCTGATTAACGGCTCGGAGGCGATGGTTATCAACCTCGACCGCTGCACCCAATGCGACGAATGCGTCAAGGCCTGCAGCGCCACCCACGACAATAACCCGCGTTTTATCCGCCACGGGCCTACCATCGACAATGTCATGGTGGCCAACGCCTGTATGCACTGCGCCGATCCGGTATGCCTGATCGGCTGTCCCACCGGGGCCATTCACCGCGATCCAAGCGGCCATCAGGTGAAGATCAACGACCCTACCTGCATTGGCTGCGGCACCTGCGCCAATAGCTGCCCCTACGACAATATCCGCATGGTCGAAATACGCGACCCACAGGGCAATTTCATTCTCAATCCGGATACCCAGGAGCCGCGCCGCCGGGCCACCAAATGCGATCTCTGCGCTGAGCAAATAGCCGGCCCCGCCTGTCAACGCGCCTGCCCCAACGACGCCCTGGTACGCATCGATATGAATCAGTCGATCGACCCGCTGGCGGCCTGGATCGGCCGATGATACCTTTTTCCTTGCGCCGGCGGATCGCTCTGGCCCTGCTGCTGCTGCTGACCGCCCTCAGTCTACTACTGTGGAACGCCGGCGACCGCTTACTCTATAATACCCGCTTTACCACCGGCTGGCTGCTGTGGACTCTGATGGTTTTGCTGGCCGCCTTCAATGTGCGCAAAAAACTGCCCTACCTGCCTCTGCTGAGCAATTCCACCTGGCTCCAAATCCACATCTATCTGGGCTACTTTACCCTGGTAATCTTCACCCTCCATATCGACCTTAGAGCTCCGGACGGCTATATGGAACTGGGTCTGGCCCTGCTCTACGGTCTGGCCATCATCAGCGGCCTGATCGGCCTGGCCCTCTCGCGCATTGTCCCCGGCCGCCTGCGCATCCGCGGCGAGGCCGTTATCTTTGAGCGCCACCCTGCCCTATTGAACCAACTGCGCCAGGAACTCGAAGCGCAAGCCCTGGTACGGGGCCAGGGGGCTACTATCGCCGATTTTTACGCCCGCCGGCTCATCGCTTTTTTTGCCCGTCCCCGCCATTTAGTCTGGCACCTGCTGCAATCGAATCGCCCCCTGGTCACGTTGCTCAACGAATTCACCGCCCAGGAGCGCTTTCTCGATGCCAACGGCAAAAAACAACACGCGGCGATAGTCCAACTCATTCGCCAAAAGGCCACGCTAGACTACCATTATGCACACCAGGCGGCGCTCAAATACTGGCTTTTCCTGCACATTCCTCTATCCTACAGTCTCCTCTTGCTGGGCTTAGTCCACGGAGCTTTGGCCCACGCCTACCGGGGGGGCATTTAAATGCCGCCTCTCCAGGGGACCGGGGCCGATCAGAGCCCCTACCAACGCCCCGGACAAAAATGGATCTGCGGCCACAGCAGCGACGGGGCCCCCTGCCGTATAGGGCCCAGCTCCCAGGGCCAATGCCGGGCCACCTGGGAGTGCACTCCGGCCGAACAAGGGACGCGCTGGCGTTGTATGCGCCCAGCCAGTGCTGGGGGTCCCTGCAGCGAAGGTCCACTGCCCAGCGGCTCCTGCTCGCGCACAGTGCCCCCCTGTCAACCCATCCGCAGTCTTAACGCCCGTCGGGGGCTGGTGATTCGTCTGGCGGTGATTTTCAGCTTTGCCCTGGTGCTTTTGCTGTTTTTACCCCTGCTCCTGCCTCCCTTCGATCCGGCTCCTGGCCAGTGGGGCGACCAATTGCAACGCTGGGCGGAACTAATCGTGTCCCCGGGGGCCCTGTCAATGCCCCACAATACCATCGCCAACTGCAACCAGTGCCACCCCGCCGATATGGGCCAAAGCGCCGACCTGGGTTCGACCACGGCCTGCCTCGAATGCCACAGCGGTCCGGCGGCACCCGACAAGACCCCGCATAGCCTGCAGCCGCATAGCCTGCAGCCCCAACAATTGGCCGCCCTAACCCAGCAGGCCAGCCAACGTGGTGCCAGTCCCACCCCAAGTGCACTGCAAAACCTCTTCGGCCTAGAGGTCCCAAAAAACGAGCACGGCGCCATGGCCTGTGCGACCTGCCACCGCGAGCACCGGGGTCGACTCGCCTCCATTACCCATATGGACGCCCAGCGCTGCCAAGCCTGCCACCTGGGCGCTATCGACCAATTAACCAGCCACCCCGAATTCAGCCAATACCCCCCGGTCCAGAGCCGCTACCGCTTTGACCACCAGGCCCATGCCCAGCGCATGCCCGGGGCTCAATTCGCCTGCGCCAATTGCCACAGCGCCGATCCCCGGGGCATAGATATGCAGATAGCCCGTTTTGAAACAGCTTGCAGCAGTTGCCATACCCACACCGAACAGATTGCCGGGGGTCCCGGTCTGGCCCTCTTCCAGTTGCCCGCCGTAGATATCAAAATCCTGGATGAAGCCCTGGCCGAAATCGGCGAGTGGCCCAGCGAAGCGACATACGACGGTCTGGGGGCCGAACTCGAACCCTTTATGGAGTTATTGTTACGGGCCGACCCAGAAACAAAAAAAGCCCTGGAGATCTTGAACGAGGCCGGGGCTGAATTGGGCGATTTATCCGGCCACGACGATGCAGTCGTCCGCGCCGGGGCCCGCCTGGCCTGGGGCATTAAAGAGGTATTTTACGATTTGCTGGTCGAGGGTACCGACGGTCTAGAAGAACGCCTGGCTGTATCTTTGGGCGATTCCTTGGCCCCCCACTGGGCCACCCTATTGGCGGGTGGCTCCCGCCAGCCCGCCTGGATGCCTTTAGTGGAAAGGGCCCTGGAGCAATGGCTGCCCAATATAGAAGAAGAAGTCGAGGATTACCGCGACGGTTTTGGCACGCCCCTGGTGCCCCTCGACGAGTACGCCGACTTGGGCAACGCTCGCCAATCCAGTTGGGTATCCGAAGAATACCTGCTTTTGTACCATCCCCGCCGCCACGGGGACCCGCTGATGCGCAATTGGATCGACCTGCTCATCAACAACCCGGCCAGGCGCAGCGGCCCTCTGGCCGGAATGGCGCCGCAGTTGCTCGACGAAAAAGGGCCGGGTCGCTGCGCCAAATGCCACAGTCCAGCCGACGGCGATTTAGGTCCCGTACAATGGCGCCGTTCAACGGCCAAGGGACTGACTCGCTTTGCCCACAGCCCCCATCTTTTGCACAAGTTGGAATGCGAAAATTGCCATAGTATGGAGCCCCCGCCGGCAGGCAGCCTGGACGCCAGCGGCTTCGCACCACTGACTAAATCATTCTGCCTGGCCTGTCACGGCCGGGAAAATTCGCCGGAAACATGCCTCGATTGCCACAACTACCACGCCACCTCTTTCACCACCCCGGCCGCGGCCCCGTGATTAGACTATGACTCCCTGGATTACCGCCCTAGTCGCCCTGGCCCTAATCGGCGGCCAACTCCATTCCCGCTCGACCCAACCGGCCCGACCCATGGCCGACTGGTCCCAGCAAGTCGTGGAAAATCTACTCGTACTGGCAAGGCAGGACCTGGCCCTGGGCCTGCAAATCGTCGCCCGGCCCCAGGACCAAGCCGGAGCCGTACTGGTCCGAGACCGTTTGCAGGCCCCTCCTGCCCTGGAAAGGGGCCGCCTGTTGCGGCTTACTGTTTATGAATGGGATAAAAGCAAAAAGCGGTGGATATCCAGTCGCAAAACCCTGCGCGATGCCGCCCTAACCCAAGTGCGCATGTTTACGCTCGACAGCCGGGACCCGGTCGAGGTTTTCGCCCTTTCCCGCCCCCAACTCGATCCCTTTCTCGACCTCGCCGTAGCCGACTTGCCCCTTGGCTCCCTGGCCATGAAAGGCAACCGCAACACCTTCCGGGTAGAAATCCATGGCCGCTCAAAAGGCCTACCAAGCCATTTCGGCTCGTTCTACGCCAAGCGCAAGGGACTGCTCAACCGCGACAGCCGTTAACCCCCATTACCCGATTCCGCTTGTCGGCCCCGCAACAACCGCACGATGGCTACCAATTTGGCCCGGTTGTCCGCATCCAGATTGCCCAGCCCCTCCAGGACGAAAGCCAAGACCACACTGGTCACCAGAGCTAAACCGGCGGCCACTAGCACAATTAAAGTGCGCCTAGGAGCCGACCGGGTGCGCGGTGGTGTGGCCCGGTCGAGGACCTGGATAGTCGGGGTATTGAGGGCCTCTTTATAGCGACTCTCTTCGTATTTGGCCCCCAGATAGCGGATCAATTCCTTTTTGACGTCGAGGTCCAGGCTGAGCAGGGCGTATTGGAAACTGAGCTCGGGCAAATCGCGCAACGGCGGCCCCAAGGCCCTGGCCGCTGTCACTCCGGCGCTATCGCCGACGACCACCCCCAACTGGCGCCGCAATTCCCCCACTTCCCATTCCAGCAAGCGGCGTTCTTCGTGGTCGGCCTGCAACTGTTGCCGGGTCAGCCCCAAGCGCGCTTCGCGCAGGGCCATCTCCTGCACCAACCCCTGGATTACCTCTACCTGAGCCGTTGTCTGCGCTTCCAGGGCGACCAACCCAGTGCTGTCCTGGAAGGCCTGAAACTGCTGGCCGCTGCGGCGCAGATCGTTCTCCCGCAGGGCCAGGCGCTGTTCTAGGAATTGGCGCAGCTGACGCGCCTGCAGACTGAGGCGCTGACGGTTCACCCGATCCAGTCGGCCGGCAAACGCGTTGGCCATATCTGCGGCCAGGACCGAATCGGGGGCCGTCACCTCAATGGCCAGGGCCCCGTCGTCGCCCAAGTCGGCCCGCATATTGGCCCCCAGCAAATCCATCGCCTCGTCGCGACTGGGTACCTGGTAGACCTTTACCAAGGCGAACGAATCGACCAGGGCCCCCACCACCAGGCGGCTTTCCAGAATAGTCTTGAGCCGATCGGCCGGGGTACTGGCGCCCACCAGACGCCCCAAGCCCTGGGGTACCGCCCCCAGCAAGGTAGATAGTCCGAACTGGTCCGATTCCTCCTCGGGGGGCAAAAGCAGGGTGCGGGCCGTCCAGGCTTTTGGCAGCACCAGGCTGATACCGGCAGCGGCCAGGGAGACGATAAGACAGGAACAAATGACGAGCCAACGCCATTTCACCAGGACATAGACATAATCGAGAAAATTGCGTTCTTGTTGGATAGCCATTTATTTGCTTATCGAGACCAATAACAAGATGATGGTAGCGGCCTGGCCGACCACTTCCATACTATCTTTGAACAGTTGCCAATAATCGCGTTCGTTTTTCTCCTTAATCCAGATCCGGTCGCCCGGCTCCACCTGCTTGATATCGTTGCCTTTTTTCAGTTCGCCGGTGCTGCCTTTTATCACCTGGACATCGCGCGAAGCCCGCCAGCTAAAGCCGCCGCTCTTGGCGATGTAGTCGGCCACAGTATAGCTGGAATCGAAGACCACGACCCCGGGGTTGGCCGCCTGGCCGCTGACATTGACCGTATAGCGCCGCGTTGGAATGTGGATGATGTCCCCGGGCAACAAGGCGATATCCTTGGACAGGTCCCCTCTCTCCAGCAGGCCGACGAAATCAACCACCATTTGCCCGGGGCGCTCGCGCGATTTCATCAAAAAATACTGATTTTCGCGCTCGCTGCGGTCGGCCGCCGGGGTCGAGGCGATACGTTCGAGTTCGGGATCTTCCAATTCCTCTGCCTCCAAGGGCCGTACCACTTTGGAATCGGCCAGCGAGGCTTTGGCGGTAGTGCCACCGGCTTCGGCGAGCAACTGGCTGAGGGTGGTGCGGTTGCTCTCGACCACGTAGGGCCCCGGATGGACTACTTCCCCACTGATGAATACCGTGCTGGCCTGATGGTATTTAGACACCTGGCGAAAAACCAGCCAGTCGTCCTTTTGCAAGGGCCAATTAGCCTGCGGATCCCCACCCAGCACCCCTTCGATATCCACCCGCAACGTCCGCATAGCCGCCCCTTCGGTTTCACCGTAGCGAAAGAGCAGGACATTGTCGCGGTCGTAGAAGGCAGTGGGCCCCAGAGCCAATCCCATGGCATCGCGAATGCGGTCACCAGGAACAAATTCAACATAACCGGGCTTCTGCACCGCTTCGAGGACGCCGACCCGCCCCACCTGCGGCGGCACAAAAAGCATATCACCGTCCTCGATAAAGGGATTAAAACGCGTATCGCCGGTAATATCGAATAAGTCTAGGTCAACCCGCCCGGTCTGCAGTTCGGCCAAATCCGCAAAGGCCCCGATCTCGATCAGCTTTATCAATTGGATGCGCTGCTGCCGACTCATGGTGCCGCTTTTGAACAACTGAATATTGCGCCGCGACGCCTCGAACTCAAGAATGGATCGCTGTATTACCTGGCCAACGCGCTCTAAGCCATGCGCCTGGATCATCCCCGGCTCTACGACCAGGCCCACCACCAATACCGGGAATAAGCGGGGATTGCTCAGTTCAAAGGTGATATCGCCTTCTTTGAAAGTACTGTAGAAAGCCGCTTCCACCTTGCTGCGGGCTTCCCCCAGACGCAGACCGGCCACCTTGACGCTGCCGACCTTGGGGATGAAAACCCCGCCCTCGGCCAGTACTATGGCGAAATGGGGCGCCACCATTCCGGTGACGTGTATAAGGAACTCGTCACCGGGCCCCACCAGGTACTGACCCGAGTCGAGTACCTGGCGCAGAGCCTCAATCCCTATGGTCAACTGGCTTTGGTCGGGGGCTTTCAACTGAATGGGCGCCTCTTCTTCTTCGATGAGTTGGGTCCCTTCCTGGGCCCGCCCCACCCCGCCCAGCAGTACCAGGGCCGTCAATCCAACCCATAGTGCTTTTTTATTCATAATCCCCGCTCCAACATATCGGTCAATTCCACGCCGAGGGCATCGGCGACCAGAAAGCCCTTGCCAGTGAGACGCAGGTGGTCTTCCTGCCAACCGGCCAAGTCGGCTTCAATCAAGGCGCGGAAGCGCTCAGAGCCCTGCAAGACCCGCCTTTCATCGGTGTCGAGACGGACCCCGACATCGGTGCGCAGCCCCAACCAGACCCGTTCGCGCCTAGCCGTCTCGGCGTCAATTTCTTCGTGGCCATCCTCGACCTCCCCCCCCGCTTCCACCGCTTCTATATAATCCATAAGACCGCGGGTCCGCCAACTTCGGCGGCCGTCGATATAGCTATGGGCCGACAGCCCTACCCCCAAATATTCGGCGCCGGTCCAATACCCCCAATTATGGCGCGAGCGGCGCCCTGGGCGGGCAAAATTGGAAACTTCGTAATGCTCGAATCCGGCCGCAATCAATCGCTGGGCCGTCCACTCGAACAGCTCGGCCTGGCCGTCTTCCGCAACGGGGGACAAACGCCCCTGTTGCTGTCTTTGGGCGAAAACTGTGCCCTCTTCTATGGTCAGGGCATAGGCCGATATGTGGTCGGGCTCCAATGCAAGCGCCCGCTCGACCGTTGCGTGCCAGCGGTTAAGCGGCGAACCAGGGACCGCCCAGATCAGATCCAGGCTGATATTGTCGAAACCGGCCCGGCGCCCTAAGTCCACCGCCTGTTCGGCTTCGGCGGCACTGTGAACGCGCCCCAAAATCTTCAGATCGCAATCGTTAAAGGCCTGCACTCCAATACTCAATCGGTTGCAACCCAGAGCCCGCAAGGCGGCGAATCTTTCCGCGTCGGCCGTGCCCGGATTGGCTTCGAGGGTCACCTCCGCATCCGCCGACAGGGAAGCCAGGGTGGCGGCTTTGGCCAATACCAGCCCAATCCATTGGGGATCCACCAGGGAAGGAGTCCCACCGCCAAAGAAGACGCTGACCAACCTCTTCTTGTCCCCTTTGTCCAGGGTCCTATCCAGATCGGCGCATACGGCCCGGGCATAGCGACCGTGCAGGTGCTCCTGGCCGGTCAGGCTGGCAAAGGCGCAATAGGGACAAAGCTGCGGGCAGAAGGGAATGTGGACATAAAGCCCCAAAGGCTTCATTTAACCTCGGCCCCCAGGCGCTTCCAGCGCACGCCCTGGCCCCACAGATCGACGCCGGTGCGCGACAGATCGGGTTCGTAGGACCAATACACGACAAACGGGCGCCCCACTACCATATCTCGGTTGAGGACGCCCCAATGGCGCGAATCGCGGCTGTTGTCGCGGTTGTCGCCCAGGACGAATAGATGCCCTTGCGGCACTGTTTGGGGGCCAAAATTGTCCCGCGGCTTGCGCGAACCGGGGAATATACGCGCATCGATATATTTTGAAAACGGCGGATCGGCCTGCCGAACCCCGTCGACGTATACCGCCTTATTGCGGATCTCTACTACTTGTCCAGCCGTGGCCAAACAACGCTTGAGGTAGAGTCGGTCGATTTGATCGGGATGGCGGAACACCAGCAAATCGCCCGGCTCGGGCTCTGCCAGGGCGGGCAAGCGCCAGCTGGTGAACGGAATCCAGGCACCATAGGTGATTTTATCGACGAGCAGAAAATCACCCAGCAAAAGCGTGTCTTCCATGGAGCGGGAGGGCACGCAAAAGGCCTGCAATACCACCCCCCGTGCCAGTACCGCGACCCCCAGTACCAGCACCAAGGCCAGAGAATAGCCCTGCAGTCTGAAACGCCTCTTACCCGTCTTGCTTCCCTTGCCCGCCTTGCCCGCCGTTTTGCCAGTTTTGGGCTTAATGCGGAGCGTCTTGCCCATAGGTGTTCTCAATCATCCATTTTCAAAGCGGCGAGGAAGGCTTCCTGCGGTATGTCCACTTGGCCGATCTGCTTCATACGCTTTTTGCCCTCTTTTTGCTTTTCGAGCAATTTGCGCTTCCGGGTAACATCGCCGCCGTAGCATTTGGCGATGACGTTTTTGCGGAAGGGCCGCACCACCTCGCGGGCTACCACTTTGCTGCCGATGGCCCCCTGGATGACCACCGGGAACATCTGCCTGGGGATCAATTCCTTGAGTTTGGAGCAGAGTATTCGGCCCTTATCCTGCGCCCTGTCCTGATGAATGATCACGGATAGGGCATCGAGCGGGTCGCCGTTGATCAAGATATCGAGTTTGACTAGGCGTCCCCGCCGCATTTCCTTGTGTTCGTAATCGTAGGAGGCCATACCCCGCGAAACCGATTTGATGCGATCGTAAAAATCGATCACCACCTCGGCCAGCGGCATTTCGTAGTGCAAAATGGCGCGGCTGCCGTCTAGATACTCAGTATTCAGATATTGGCCCCTGCGACTGTTGGCCACCTTCATCACGGCGCCGATATATTCGCTGGGCACCAGCATCTGCACATCGAGGATGGGCTCGCGGATCTCGGCTATTTGGATGGGCGGCGGCAGCCGCGACGGGGTATCGACATCGAGCACCCGGCCGCCTTTTTCCTCGACTTCGTAGAGCACATTGGGCAGAGTGGTAATTATATCCACCCGGTATTCGCGTTCGAGGCGCTCCTGGACGATCTCCATATGCAGCAGGCCGAGGAAGCCGCAGCGGAAACCAAAGCCCAGCGCCGGCGAAGTCTCGGGTTCGTAGGAAAAAGCCGCATCGTTTAATTGCAGACGCTCGAGGGCGTCGCGCAGGGGCTCGTAATCTTCGGCATCCACTGGGTACAAGCCGCTAAAGACCATGGGTTTGAGGGGCTGATACCCGGGCAAGGCCTCGACCTCCTGGTCGATGGCGGCAACGACGGTATCACCCACCTGGGCTTCGGCCAGGACTTTGATCCCGGCGATGAGATAGCCCACTTCACCGGTGCTGAGCCCTTGCTCCTCGACCCGTTCCAGACGCAACAGCCCCACTTCCTCGACCTCGTATTCTCGGCCGGTAGAGTGGAAACGGATCTTCTGGCCTTTTTTTATGGCCCCATCGACCACCCGGATAAAACAGATGACACCACGGTACTGATCGTACAGGGAATCAAATATAAGGGCGCGCAGGGGCTGCTCGGGCTCTCCCTGTGGAGGCGGTATCTGCTCGACGATGGCCTCGAGGACGGCTTCCACCCCCAACCCCTCCTTGGCGCTGATCTGCAGAATATCGTCGCGTTCCCCCCCCAATAGGTCGAAAATCTGCTGCTGCACCGATTCGACCTGGGCATTGGGCATATCGATCTTGTTGAGCACCGGTATAATAGTTAGGTCATTGCCCATGGCCAGCAGCAAATTGCTCACCGTCTGGGCCTCCACCCCCTGGGTAGCGTCAACAATTAAGAGAGCGCCTTCGCAGGCGGCCAGGCTGCGCGAAACTTCGTAGGTGAAGTCAACATGCCCGGGGGTGTCAATAAGGTTGAATTGGTATTGCTGACCGTCCTGGGCCAGATATTCCATGCGCACAGCGTGGGCTTTGATGGTAATACCGCGCTCCCGTTCCAGGTCCATATCGTCGAGGACCTGGGCCTGCATCTGTTTGGCCGATAGGGTATGGGTATGCTCGAGCAGGCGGTCAGCAAGGGTCGATTTACCGTGGTCAATATGCGCTATAATACAAAAATTGCGGATGCTGGAAAGGGCCATCTTTTATTGGCTGCCGTCTCTATTTCTTGGTTTGTTGGAAAAGAGGCAACTCCTTGTGGAGTTGCGCTTCGGTGCGGGCATGACAGGCAGGACACAGGGTGATGAGATGTTCGAGTTTATTGGCCTCGACATTGGATTTGAAGCGATGAAACGGAATTTTGTGGTGCACATCGAGTTGACGCCCCAATTCCTCTTCGGTGGTACCGCATTCCTGGCAAGTATAACCGTCGCGTTGCCGGGCCCGCTTGGACTGAACAAGCCAATTGCCGCCCCGATGGCTCGACTGGCGCCCCAACTCTACTTCGAATGTAGGGCTTTGTTCGGTCCAGGCGCGGCGGCAATCGGCGTTGCAAAAATGCAGCCCGGTGCCACTTTCGAGATACCAGGCAGGTACGCTGAGGGCCTGGCGACAGGCCTTGCAGGAAACCTCTACCTCGTCATCGGCCCCACAGCTGTCAGGGCGATCAAAATGCAGCCGTATCTGGTCGCTGGTCCGCTTGCGGAAACTCATGGAGACCCACCTCCGCGAAGTATAAACTTTTTTGAGTACCTGCGGCTATAACCGCGGGCTCGCTTGGAATTTTCTGTACGAGGTGGGGAGTCGGGGAGGATAACCCAATCTGCATACCAGATACAAGCAAAGCCGGCCTGGGAACCCCGTATTTACCCATATCTGGGGCTGCCTAAAGGTAAGTTCCCACCCCGGGCCAGGTCAAGCGGGGCCACTGGGGCTTGCCAGTCGTGCACGCCCCCCTTATATTTTTGGTTTTATGTCGCTTTGCCTGCCTCGACGCCTTGGGGGCGGTTTGTCAGACAAAACGGCAACAACAGACCATCAGCCTAATGTGTCCCATTGTTTTCGCTTCTAAGGAGTTCCTTTTGCCCAAACTGAGATCGGCGCTGAAAAGCGTCATTAAGAACCGCCGCGGCCACCTGCGCAACGCCCCTTTTCGCACCCGCATGCGCACGTGCATCAAAGCCGTGGACCAGGCCACCGACAAAGAAAGTGCCCAACAAGCGCTCGAACGGGCTATTTCCATTCTCGATAAAACGGTCAACAAAGGCCTGCTGCATCGCAATACCGCCGCTCGCTACAAATCCCGTCTCAGCAGAAAAGTCAACGGTTTAGACTAAAGGTACGCGGTCATAGTTGGGGGCCTGCCCTGTTGCGGGCCCCTTATTCGAATACCCGAGTGCTCATATAGCGCTGGCCACTGTCGCAGAGAATAGTGACAACATGCTGGCCGGGTTCCATCTGACCGGCAACGGCTACGGCCTGGTGCACATTGGCCCCAGCCGAAATCCCCACCAACAACCCCTCCTCGCGAGCAAGACGGCGAGTCATAGTGTAGGCGTCGTTATCGTCGATCTGCTGCACCCGATCCAGGACCGCCCGATCTAGCGTATCGGGCGTAAACCCGGCACCAATTCCCTCGATATAACTAATCCCGGGCTTCCCCCCCGACAGCACCGGCGACCCGGCCGGCTCCACCGCCACAATCTGGACCCCGGGCACTGACTCCTTTAAATACTTGCCAATCCCCGAAATAGACCCGCCGGTCCCTACCCCGGCCACCAACGCATCGACCTGCCCATTCATCTGGGCAAGTATTTCACGCCCCGTGGTTTGGTAGTGGATGGCCGGATTGGCGGGGTTGACGAATTGTTGGGGGAGGAAATAATGGGGGTTGGCCCGCTTCAATTCCAGCGCTTTGTCGACAGCTCCCTGCATGCCGAGGGCGGCTTCGGTCAAAACCACTTCCGCCCCAAAGGCCTGCAGTTGTAGACGGCGCTCGCGACTGGCTGTATCGAACATGGTGACGATGAGGCGATAGCCTTTGAAGGCGGCCACCATGGCCAAACCAATTCCGGTATTGCCGCTGGTGGGCTCGACGATGACGCCACCGGGACCCAACAGCCCCTGCTCCTCGGCCGCCTCCACCATAGCCAAGGCAATACGGTCCTTGACGCTGCCACCGGGGTTGGCCGCCTCCAACTTGCCCCAAACGGCGGCGCCCTCCGGCTCGACTACTTTATTGAGTCTCACCAGGGGCGTTGCGCCGATCAGTTCAAGGACATTATTGGCCCGCTTCATCCGCGAAAAAAAATCGCCCGCTCAACCGCCGGCAATAGCAGGCACAATGGAGATGCCGTCCCCATCCTGCAGCGGCGTGTTGCCGCCATCGAGAAAACGAATATCCTCGTCGTTGACATAGATATTGACGTAGCGGCGGATTTCACCGGCCTCATCGACCAATTTCTCTTTTATACCATCGTAGGTCCCATCGAGGGCATCGATCAGTTTACTCACGGTCGCCGCTTCGATCTCCACTTCGGCCTGATTGTCGGTCAATTTCCGCAAAGGGGTCGGTACGTGTACTGTTACAGGCATATTCTCCTCCTTGGTTTGGGCCGTCCCGAAGACGCCGCCTAGGCCACCGCGGTCCAGGTCGGGTTTAATCGGTCAGCTCCATTTCGACTTCGATAAAATCTCGTTGTTGTTCTTCCCAGGCGAAACACTTATAGCCCTGCACTTGGCCCCGGCATACTGAAACTACCAGATATACCGCCTCTGGATACGCCGGTTCGTCCCAGACCATGGCGCGCTCTTTGTCCTCGTCGGAAAAATACGCCCCGACATCGATATGCGAATGGTAAAAACCCGTCACCAGGCCCCCGGCCCGTTCGGCTTTTGAAATAATACCGAACTGCTCTTGGGGGTCGATGAAATAGGCGGTACGGGCAGGACGCGGGTATTCTTTGGGGTCCTCGGCGTGGAGTCGATCCTGGATATTGACACAAGGGTGGACCTGTGATGTGGCCTGGGAGGTCTCCGCCGTCAGAATACCGCAGCATTCGGCCGGGTATTCGGCCCGGCACTGCTGGTCTATCCGTTCCAAATCGGCGCGTCTCAGGCGCAGTATTGTGCCCACATCAATTCCTTTCTCTTATTGGCCACCGGTCTGAGCGGTGCCCCACATGGGGCTACTCATATACTTATCGCCGCCGTCGCAAAAGATAGTCACCACCACTCCTTGGCGCAGGCTTTTGGCGACCTCTATGGCGGCCCAGTAGCCGGCCCCGGACGATTGCCCCACCAGCACCCCCGTCTGCCGCGGCAACATCAAGGCGGTATCGTAGGCGTCGTCGGTATCCACCGGAATTTTGTCGTCGAGGAAGTCCTCCCGATAAATCCCCGGGACGATGGAACTCTCCATATGCTTGAGCCCTTCAATCCCGTGAAAGGGCTGCGAGGGCTCGACGGCAATAACCTGAATATCGGGATTGAACCCCTTTAACCCCCGGCCCGTGCCCATCACTGTTCCGCTGGTACCAATGGTGGCAACGAAATGGGTGATGCGCCCCTCTGTCTGCTGCCAGATCTCGGGCGCCGTGGTATCGCGATGGGCATGCCAGTTAGAGGGGTTATTGTATTGGTCGGGCTTGAAATATAGCCCGGGGTTTTCCTCGTAGAGCTGGCGGGCTACCACAATGGCCCCGTCGGAAAGCTCGCCCGGATCGGTGAGGATCACTTCGGCCCCGTACGCCGCCAGGATGGCTTTCCGTTCGGCGCTGACATTGGCGGGCATGGCCAAATGCACCCGATACCCTTTCGCCGCCCCGATCATCGCATAGGCGATGCCGGTATTTCCCGAGGTCGAATCGATGATTATTTTGCCTGCAGTCAGGGCGCCGGCCCGCTCGCCGTCTTCAATCATGCGGCGGGCGGGCCGGTCTTTGACCGAACCACCCGGGTTGAAATACTCGAGCTTGGCGTAGACTTCTACTTTGGGGGGGATCGCCGGATCGTGCAGCCGCAGCAGGGGCGTATTGCCGATCTCATCCACGACCGATGGTCGGATGTGGGCTTCCCGTTCTACCGAATTAGCCGTCAATTGGACCTGTATACAAAAGTATGTCGAATGAGCCCATCCGGACCTGGCTCAAGTGAGCCGGTTATTCAATATATCCTTCGCTACCCAGAGTGTCAACGCGCCCGGCTTACTCCCTGCCGTCTTGACAGTCACGACAGGTCGGCTTATCTTTCGGCGTTTACCCTGGAAAGGGGGCCATTCGGCCCCTATTTGCATTGTACCCTACAGACAAATTGAAATTCGACAATGGCAGAAAACAACGATACCCTCGGCGACTGGAAACGCTCCCACGATTGCGGCACCCTGGGCCTTGAAAATCTGGGCCACCGCGTCACCCTAATGGGCTGGGTAGCCCGCCGGCGGGACCACGGCGGGGTTATTTTTATCGATTTGCGCGACCGCTACGGCCTCACCCAGATAGTCTTCAACCCGCAGCACAACAGCGAGGCCCACGAATTGGCCGACCGTCTGCGCAGCGAATACGTGATCGCCGTCCAAGGGGAAGTGGAAAACCGCCCCGAAGGTATGGTCAATCCCAATTTGAAAACCGGCGCTATCGAAGTCAATTGCGACAGTCTCCGCACCCTCAACACCGCACCGACCACCCCTTTCCCTATCGACGATAAAATCGATGTCGGCGAGGAGACCCGCCTGCGCTACCGCTACCTGGACCTCAGACGACCCAAATTGCAGGCCAATATCCTGCTGCGCCACCAAGCCTACCAAATCACGCGCCACTTGCTGGACGAACAGAATTTCGTAGAGATTGAAACCCCCTTCCTAACCAAGAGCACCCCTGAAGGAGCCCGCGATTTTCTCGTCCCCAGCCGGGTTCATCCAGGCCAGTTCTTTGCCTTGCCGCAATCACCCCAGACCTACAAGCAATTGTTGATGATGGCTGGTTTCGATCGCTATTTCCAGATTGTCAAATGCTTCCGCGACGAAGACCTGCGCGCCGACCGGCAGCCCGAATTCACCCAGATCGATATCGAGATGTCCTTCATTTCCGAAGAGGATATCATGGGCGTGGCCGAAACCCTTACCGCCGCACTGTTCGCCCAGTTGCTGCAAGTGGAATTGCCCCGCCCCTTCCCCCGCCTGCGCTACCGGGAAGCCATGGACCGCTTTGGCTCGGATAAGCCCGACCTCCGCTTTGGCCTTGAATTGCAGGATGTGGCCGGCGCCGCTCAGGCTTCCGAGTTTCAGGTATTTCACCGCGTTATAGAAGGCGGCGGTCAGATCAAAGGCATCAACGCCGTGGGCTGTGGCACTTTTTCCCGCAGCCAAATCGATGATCTCATCGCCTTTGCCCAAAATCTGGGCGCCAAGGGGCTCAGCTGGATCAAGCACACGGATAAGGGGCTCGAATCGTCGATCGTCAAATTCTTTCCAGACCAGGCCCAGCAGCGCCTCATTGAAGAGCTCAATTCGGCCCCGGGTGATTTACTCCTGATGGTCGCCGACCAACCCGCTATGGTGGCCAAGGTCCTGGGGGCCCTGCGCCTGGAATTGGCCCGTCGCCTCGACCTGATCGCCGCCAATACTTGGTCCCCTTTGTGGGTGACAGAATTCCCTCTCTTGGAATACGACGAAGAGGAACGCCGCCACGTGGCTATGCATCACCCTTTTACCTCGCCAGTAGAAGCAGACTTCGACCAATTGACCAGCGATCCCGGCCAAGTCAGAGCCCGGGCCTACGATCTGGTGCTCAACGGCGCCGAAATAGCCGGTGGTAGCATCCGTATATCTCAGCGCGCCATTCAACAGCGGGTCTTTGACCTGTTGGCCATTGACGCCGAGGAGGCGGCCCACAAATTTGGTCATTTGCTCGAAGCCCTCGAATACGGGGCCCCGCCCCACGGCGGCATTGCCTTTGGTTTCGACCGCTTGGTGGCGCTATTGGCCAGCGAGAATTCAATTCGCGAAGTCATCGCCTTTCCCAAAACCAATAAGGCCGTGGGTACCATGGAAAACGCGCCAACCCCGGTCGATCCGGGTCAATTGCGCCAATTGGGCATTCAAACTTCTCCGTAACGGCTCGGTGCCCATTTCCACAGTGCCATTGCTCAGGCGCAATTTGAACTCTTATCCACCAGCTTGGGGCGGCGTTCAAATTTCGCCTAACTATTTGTAAGGACAGCTTTTTGCTTGACATCCCTACTGGGCCTTATTAACTTTTCACTCTGCTTGGACGGCCCTGCATTTAAGGGGCTCTGACAGTTGCTTTCAAGTACCTGAAATTATTGATTTTAACTCCGATTAGGAGGTAGACCTTAAATGAGCCGTCACGCCAATTTCCACAAACGCTTTCTCACGGCTTTGCTCACGGCGGGCCTGGCCCTAGCTCTGGTGACGGGTTGTTCCCGAGGGCCGTCGCAGGAAGAATTGAGCTCGCTCGAGCAGCAGCGCATGGCCGCCGAAGCCGCCGAAAAGAAAGTGGCCGAGAAAAAAGCCGAAAAAGCCCGTCTCGAACGCCAGGTGGCCGAGAAAAAAGCCACCAAAGCCGCCGCGCAAAAACGACAAGAAGCCACCAAGGCGGCATTGACCGAATAATTGACCAAGCCACCGCGATTCGTTCGAGTAGCTTAGCGAAAGGTTGGATAATGACCCATAAGTTTATTTTAGGCGGCTTGCTCGCCGTATTTCTAGTCGGTCTCTCGGCCCCGGTAACGGCGCAAGAGAAAAAGATGACGCGCGATGAATTTAAAGCCCTTATGGCCGAATATACTGGCCGCGATTCGACGGCTCAGGTACAAATTGCCGCCCTCGACACAGATATCGCCGCTCTCCAAGCCCAGCTTGAGGGTCTCAACAGCGATATCGCCGCCATCAATGCAGCCACCCTGCAGATGGTGGGTGCCACTGCAGCCCAATCCGCTGCTTTTGGTCGCGAACTGGATGCCTTGACAGCGCAATTGGAAGGTTTGCTTTCCCTGGCACCAGAAGAATTGTTCAAGCAGCGGGGTGAATTGGAAGCTCTGGCGGCTAGGTTGGCCGAACTCCAGCAGAGTAAATTGGCCGCCCTGCCCGAGCACGCCGCCAAATTAGACCGCCTTGAAGGCTTGGTCAAAGACCTGGACGGCCGTCGCCCCCGCCAACTGACGCTAAAATACGAAGTAATGCGCGGCGACAACCTATGGAATATCTCCAAAAAGGATGCCATCTACGGCAATCCTTATATGTGGCCCCGGATCTACCGCGCCAACCGCGATCAGATCAAAGACCCCGATATGATTTACCCCAAACAGTCTTTGGCCGTCCCCTTCGGCGTTGGTGAAAACCAGTATCTGGTCAACCAGGGCGATTTCCTCTCCTCCATCGCTGCCGCGGTATACAACGATCCGACCAAATGGCACAAAATCTACCAGGCCAACAAAGAGAAAATCATGGAGCCGAGCATGGTCTACCCAGCCCAGGTTCTCGAGATTCCGAGCAACTAGCCCAAAGACATTACAAGGCAGTCCTAATTGTAAAATAACGCATAAGGGGGTGGTATTTCCCACACGGGAATGCCCCCCCTTATGCGTTTTCCTTAAGCCCTTCTCTTTCCTCTCAGCCCAATAACCCACCTATCTTGGACACCCAAAAGCGCGTTTCCTTTGCCGGTGCCGATCCCTTAGCCCTTTTTGGGCGCAACGATCGCCATTTAGACTTAATAAGTAAAACATGCGATGTCGCCCTGGTTGCCCGGGGAGAATACCTGCATTTGAAAGGGTCGGCCGCCGCCGTGCGCCACGCCAACGCCCTGTTGACCCACCTGGTCGAGCGTCTGCGCAAGGAGCCCCAGATCAGCGAAGAAGAATTAAAAGCCCTCATTCGCCAGGATAATTTTGCCGGCCTAGCCGATGCCGACAATATCGTCACCACCTATAAGACCACGGTGAAAGCCCGCACGCCGGGGCAGATTAACTACCTGCGCGCCATCACCCAACACGATATTGTCTTTGGTATAGGCCCGGCAGGAACGGGCAAGACCTATCTGGCCGTGGCGGCGGCGGCGGCGGCTCTGCGGCAGAAGCTGGTCTCGCGCATCGTCCTGGCCCGCCCCGCCGTGGAAGCCGGAGAAAGTCTGGGGTTTTTGCCCGGGGCCCTCGAAGATAAAGTCGATCCTTATTTGCGGCCCCTGTACGACGCCTTGCAGGACCTGTTGGAACCGGACCGCTTGCGCCGGCTGCAGGATATGAAAATCATCGAAGTGGTGCCCTTGGCCTATATGCGGGGCCGCACCCTCAACGACGCCTTCATCATCCTCGACGAAGCCCAGAATACCACCCCACATCAGATGAAGATGTTTCTCACCCGTTTGGGGAATGGCTCACAGGCGGTAGTGACCGGCGATATCACCCAGATCGACCTGCCCAAAGGCCAGCCTTCGGGGCTGGTCGAAGTTCAGCGCATACTCAAACAGGTAGAAGGCCTGGATTTCGTCTACCTGGACAAACGCGATGTAATGCGCAACCCGCTGGTTCAATCCATCATCCAGGCCTACGATACCTACGGCCCCAGCCCCCCCGACTGAGCAGCGCCAAACCATGGCCAAATCGTCCGCAAAACCGCGGCGGCCCCGCCTGCTCAACTGGCGGGGCTTGACCCCTGCCAGCGCTTGGCAACGCTACAACGCCACCTTTACGCGCCTGCTTTTGGCCGGGATCGTCATTGGCCTGTTGACCTATTTGTCTCCGTACCAGCGCCACCACAGCATTGCCCGTCCCCGCATTGGCGAAGTGGCCGATCAACGCCTGACCGCCCCGTTCCGCTTCAACGTCCCCAAAAACACCCGCCAGCTTGAGGACGAACGGCAGGCAGCCATGCAGGCAGTATCGGTGGTCTTGCGCCACAACGCCGTGGAACAAGCACAAATTGCCCGGTTCGATTCCCTCTTCGCCCTTCTGCAAGGGGCTTCTCAGGGCGAACCAGATGGATTTCTGCAACAAGAATTGCAGGCCTCCTACAGTCTTGCCCGTTCCACCCATTCCTTTTTGCTCACCCTGGCCGGGTCCGACGCCCCTGCCGCCCTGGAAGATTTCCACCAAGCTTGTCGCTTGTTGCTAATCGAACTCTACTCGGCCGGAGTCATCGACTCCAAAGAAAATCTGTCCATCCGGGCGCACCTGGACCAACGCCTAATTCCAGTTGAATCGATGCACAGCGTCGACGCCCTCAAACGCGGCGGCCTGGTGCCCATCCTGGAGGGCTACAATCTCCTGACCGATTCTGCCCAGGTCGGCCCCTTGCTCGATTTGCTCACCCAGTTCACTGTCGCCAATTATACCGTAGACCAGGAGCAAACCGATCTTTTGCGCTCCCAGGCACGGCGCAATATAGCCCCGATCAAACGGATTTACGCCCAGGACGAACTCATCGTCGAGAAAAACGTCCGCATTTCCGTCGAACACCTCGAAGCGCTTGACGCCCTGGCCGCCGAGCAAGCCAAAATTGAGCGTGAAGACCCCGTAACCCGACTCCTACAGACCGTTGCCGCAGGGGTTATCGCCACCTTGATCGTGGTCATTTTCGGCGTCTATCTGGCTACCTGGGAAACAGCCATCTTCCGCCAATTCGGCGCCCTTTTACTGCTGGCCATCACCACCACCACTACCATCGCCATCGCCTCTTATATACAGACCCAGGACGCCACCGCCTACTGGGTCCCCACCCCGTTGGCGACTATGCTGGTGACCATTCTCATCAGTCCCCAGGTGGCCCTGATCAACGCCCTTTTGCTGGCCCTGTTCGTCGGTCATATGTTCGGCGATCTATTTGTCGCCCTGGTCTGCGCCTTTACTTCCGCCCTAGCCGTGTATACGGTCCGCAATGTACGCCACCGCAATCAGTTTTACTTGTCGATGCTGATCGTGCCCCTGGGGTATATGCTGCTGATTGCGGCGGCCGACCAATTGCGCTTTGTCCCCCCGGCAGAAACCTGGGAACATCTTTGGCCCGGCTTGGTCGTGGCCCTGTTGGCACCGGTGCTGACCATGGGGTTATTGCCCATTTTTGAATCCCTGTTCAATTTCACCACCGATATCACCCTGCTCGAACTGTCGGATTTGAATTTGCCCCTGCTGCGCGAATTGGCCCTACGCGCCCCGGGCACCCACAACCACAGCCTGATTATCGCCATTTTGTCCGAACGGGCTGCCCAGGCTATTGGCGCCAACCCCTTATTGGCCCGAGTGGGCAGTTATTACCACGATATTGGCAAAATGCAGAATTCGAAGTATTTTACAGAAAACCAGGGGCTGGAGGACGGGCACAACCCCCACGACCGGCTGACCCCGACCATGAGCAACCTGATTATCACCGCTCATGTCAAAGACGGCCTTGAACTGGCCGAAGAATACGGCCTGCCCAAAGCCATTTCCGACCTGATTCCGCAGCATCACGGCACTACCGCCACGGAGTACTTCTACAATCGAGCCATAGAGCGGGGCGACGAAAGCGTGCGCAAAGACGATTTCCGCTACGACGGCCCCAAACCCCAGACCAAGGAAGCCGGCATTTTGATGCTGGCCGACTCGGTGGAATCGGCCACCCGCACCCTGAGCGAGCGCACTCCCAATAGGGTGCGCCAGCTAGTGCGGCGTATCACCCGGCAGAAATTCACCGAGGGCGAGCTCGACGAATGCGCCCTGACCATGCAGGACCTAAGCCGCATTGAAGAGGCTTTTATGCCCGTCCTGATAGGTACCATGCACGGCCGCGTCGAATACCCCTGGCAAAAAGCCGAACGTCGGGAGCAACGCAAGCTTGCACATTCTAACTAGCCCGAGTCTGTCTCCTTTGCCGGCGGATCAGGAAAGCGCCTTGCAACAGTTGGGCCAGTCCGTCCTGGCCGCCCATCCGGTCTCCGGCTCCATTGAGATCGTCTGTACCGATGACGCCCAGATCCGCCGCCTCAACCAGACCTACCGCGGCAAAGACCGGGCCACCGACGTGCTATCCTTTAATTTGAGCGACGACTATCACGCTTGCGGCGAAATCTATATTTCGCTGGAGACGGCCCGCCGGCAAGCCGATAGTTTGGCGGTTCCCTTTGACCAGGAACTAGGCCGCCTGCTTGTCCACGGCCTCTTACACTTGGCCGGCTACGACCACCAAACCGAAACAGAACTGGCGCGCATGGAGCGGCTTACCGACCGCTTTTTGCAGGAGGCCGGGCTGCTGCCCGCCGCCACCGCCTGACCCCGCCACTGCCCTGGCCGGCAGTTTATACGAAAGGAGCCGTATCCTTTTTGGAACCTCCTCAGTTTATTCTGACCGCCGCTGATCTGCCCGCGGCTCTACTGTATCTTTTTATCCTCTCCCTATCCTTGTTATTGCTTTGGCTGTTGGGTTCCTACGAGGCCACCTACGCCGTGCTGTCCCGGTCCGTCTTGGAAAAAATGCAGGAGAATAATACCCCCCGGGCCGCCATCCCCCTGCGCCTCTACGCCCCGCGCGACCGCCTCGCCTTAATGCGGCGGCTGGGCGATGCCATAGGCGTGCTATTGTTGAGCCTTACTTCCTATGCGTTTGCCGGCCTGATTCTGCAACCCGCCTTCTACGCCCTGCCGCTAGCCGTGGTGCTGGTCCTTGTATGCTTAGCCCTGACGTCTCTGGCCCGACGCCTGCGTCTGGAGGAAAACGGGGACGACCGCATCCCCGCCCTAATCCTGGCTTTTGTCCCATTGCACCTGGTGCTGCACCCCTTGGCCAGCCTCATTGTCCGCATTACCGGCCGCGACGGCAGTTCCGAGGATTTCAAAGCTGAAAAAGAAGAGGAAATTCGCAGTATAGTCGAAGCCGAAAGCGAGACCGGGGTCCTGGAAAAGGGCGAGACCGAAATGATCCAGGGCGTTTTTGGCTTCCACGACAGTATAGTCCGCGAAGTCATGATCCCCCGCGTCGATATCGTCGCCATGGACCAGGCCGATTCGCTAGCCGACCTGTTGCAGCTGCTGCAGGAAAAGGGCCATTCGCGCGTCCCTATCTACGACGAAACCTTGGACCAGATCCGCGGCATTGTCTACGCCAAGGACCTGCTCAATATGTTGAAGGCCCCGCAAATCCCCGATTTGCAGACCCCACTGCTCCAATTCGTCGATCAAGTCGATGCCGAAACGCCGTTTTTACGGCAGCCCACCTATGTGCCCGAAACCAAGAAGATTGACGAGTTGCTACTAGAATTCCGTACCGCCAAAACGCGCCTGGCCCTGGTGGTTGATGAATACGGCGGCACCGCCGGCCTGGTGACCTTGGAGGACCTGGTCGAGGAAATCATCGGCGAAATACAGGACGAATACGACGACGAGGAGGCCCTGTTCCACTGGCGCGAGCCCGACGATATCCTCATTGCCGAAGCCCGCATTGCCATCGACGATCTCAACGAGGTGCTCGAATCGGATTTCCCCAGCGAAGGCTTTGAAACCCTGGGCGGTCTCATCTACGACCACTTGGGCCGCATCCCCGATCTGCACCAGAGTTTCACCCTCGATCAGTGCGAATTCACCATCCTCACCATCGAGGGCCAACGCATCGGCCAGGTGCAGATCCGCCGTCTGCCACCCGAGGAGGACGATTAGGGCCTGAAAGTCTTGCGCGGGTCAAATTTTTGACCTATATTTGTTGCATAATGCGGGGTGGAGCAGCCTGGTAGCTCGTTGGGCTCATAACCCAAAGGTCGTAGGTTCGAATCCTGCCCCCGCTACCAATTAAAGCGCCGTTTCCTATTTCTGGAAACGGCGCTTTCTTATTGCCCCCGCCCGATAAGCCTCGTTTGCCCAATTCACTTCCCTCCCCGAGGCCACCCGCGCATAAGCTCAGCGAAAATCGGCTTTGAGTCGCCCCCACGACAGTAATTCAATCAGAGTCGTATTGCCAAGCCCGGCGGCAAAGGAAGGCCAGACATCCACCACCGAATCGGATTGGGTCAGGTTGATTTGATTGGTGCCATCGGCGTTCATGATCCAAATATCGGGAGGCCATTTTCAATCGCATAATAAGCGATCTGACGACCGTCGGGCGACCAGACCGGCTTTGTCTCTATACGGGAATCCGTATTGGTCAAATTCACCCGATTGGTCCCGTCGGCATTCATCAGCCAAATATCGCGGAGATCGCCGCTCTGGGTCCTCATTGAATAGACGATCCGCCTGCCATCGGGCGACCAGGCGCCTGACCCATACCTAAATTTGACGCCATCGATCTCCAGGCCGCCGTCGTTGGTCAGGTCACTAGATCGGTGCCATCTGCGTTGACTACGAAAAGATCGGCCTCCGTTTGACTGCGGAATGCGGTATACAGAATCCGGTCGCCCTCGGGCGACCAGGCGGGTAATACATTGCGGGTGAGTCGGGTCGACAGCCTTGTGGCGGGTTCGTCCCGCGATGCCAGACTGCCCGTGCGCCCGCAATTATTCGATCCGGACGCCCAGATCACTGCGGTAAGCGCCGATTTGAGCCCGTTTGGCGGATCGGCTTCTGCAGCGCTGGACCGCCAGGCGGATGGCACCTATGCGCTGGAGCCCCCCTTGCAAACGCCGGGGCAGAACGGCTTTTATCCCCTATCGGTAATCATCGACCAGCAGACCTTGCTGGGACCGTATTGGATCCAGTTGTCGCGGCCCGTCGTGGTATTGACCGATGGCGATGCGCAGATCTTCGCCGAGGGGCTGGCTCCAGGCTGGACGCTGGCGCGGGGCGATGTAGTCCAGGTTGCCCCTTTCGACGGTCGCCCAGCAGCCTGGTTGGCCAATCGGACGGATCTCAACTTTCAGACGGAGACGCCCTTGCCAGCAGTCGGCTATACGGCGCTGCATTTCGCCTTTCACCCCGGAGATGCCACGGCCGCTGCCACTGATTTTTGCAGGTATTCATCAACGGAAAACAGGCCGTAACCCTATACAGAGCTTCCATGGATGACAACGTGGTTGCCCTCGACAGCCCGGCCTGGCAGGAAGTGGATATTCCGCTTGTAACCCTGGGCATACGTCCAGAAGACTCTGTTGAAAACATACGCTTTCCGGTCAATATGCAAGGTTCGGTGCGGCTGGCCGATATTCGTCTGGTGGCGGCGCTCCTTCCGGCGGCCACGGCCGTTGTTGAACGGCGCCCCCAGGTGCAATCCGCCGCATACGAACTCTATCCGAACTACCCCAACCCCTTCAACAACAGCACCGTCATCCGCTTTGCCCTGCCGCAGCGGCAGGCCGTCTCCTTAATCGTCTACAATCTGGCTGGCCAGCAAGTGGCCACCTTAGTCGACGGGATGCGGGCGACGGGGACCTACGCCGTGCAATGGGACGGCCGCGACGATCAGCAGCGCGCCCTGGCCAGTGGCCTGTACTTTTACCGCCTGCAAGCCGGCGACCAGTTGGAAACACGCAAGTTGATGTTGATCCGCTGACAAGCGTTGGTTGTGCTTACAGAAAGGTCCTGTTTGTCAACCGGCAGGCCCTTTTGAGGGCAGGTTGGGCCGTCCTCCTCCTCTTTAACTTGCATTACCACCGTCTGGTCGTCTTGTCAGTCTACTCAGCATTGATTGGCACCGATTCCAATTTATTATAATTTGGCCCCTTCCCCCGTCCAAAAAACGATAATCTACTCATTCTCCTTTTTCGCATTATTTAACCAATCTATTTACTGACAATATGTTAAGCCCATTTTTGCCCTGTTCTGTTTTCTCCTGGCATTGATCTTGCGTATCGTATACTGATTTTAACGGATTTTCATCTTTTTCGACCAAAACCAGCAGGGCCATTTATGCGCTTCCCACTATTTATCCTGCTCTTAACCACTGCAGCCAGCCTGGCGCAAGAGTCCTTCTTCGTCGAAGCCCCCAACAGCGACGACGAGGCCTTCGGCTTTGTCCCCAAAGGCACGCTCGTAGAATCCAAGGGCCAGATCAACGCCCTGGTCATCTTCGCCCAATTCGCCGACGAAGCCGACAAGGGCCAGGGGCTGCCTTCCTATGCCAACGACCTTTTCAACCCCGATATTCCCAACAGCTTCGCCCACTACTACCAGGCCATGTCCTTTGGCCAACTCACCGTCAACGCCACCATTCTCCCCCGCCGCTATACCTCGGCCCAATCGGCCGCCGCCTATCTGGCCCCCACCAACGACACGAAGGGGCGCTACAGCAATTTCGTCGAAGATATCCTCGCCCAGGTCGACGCCGAATACGAACTGGGCCAATTCAACAACGACGGCCCAGATGGTGTGGCCAACTCGGCCGACGACGACCGCCGGGTCGACTACGTCTTCGTCCTCATGCGCTCGGTGCCGGCACGCTTTTTGGTAGGCAGGGCCACCGGCATCGCCGGCCTAGGCGCCAAATACCGCAGCCAGGATCTAAACGGCAAAAACAAAAAGCTCTCCGTCAGCGGCCTGCACTACCACGGCACCATCTTCAAGGCCGGAAATTTTCGCCAGACCGCCGGGGTCATGGTGCACGAATTCGTCCACAGCATGGGCTTGCCCGACCTCTACGACCACGATTACACCGACCCTGAGGAGGACAGCGCCGGCGTCGGCCGCTGGTGCGTCATGGGCCGCGACGGCACCGGCGGCTGGGAATACGGCGGTCCCAGCACGCCCAGCGCCTGGGTGCGCCAAGAGTTGGGCTGGCTGGGCCCCGACAATAGCCAACTGGTCAAAATTACCGCCGATGCCAACGATTTGGACCTGGCCGATGTGCAGCAGGGCGGCAAGGTCTACAAAATAGCCCTGCCCACCTATACCCTAGACGATGAACTCCAGGAAGAATACCTGCTGCTCGAATACCGCGCCCCCCAGGCCAGCTTCTACAACCGCAACCAGCCCGGCGCCGGCCTGCTGGTCTGGCACGTGCGCCCCAGCGTCAAAAACAACGATTACGAGGAATTCAAAAAGGTCGACCTGATCTGCGCCGACGGCCTCTACCAGGACGCCGGCTACCCCACCGGGCAACAGGCCGCACCCCTTCGGGGCCGCGACAACCTCGATTTCTGGGCCCACGACCCCGACTACAACCAAGCCCACCGCGGCAATAGCGGCGATGCCACCGACCTCTTCGACGGGGTCAACTTCAGCCGCCTCGATCTGGACACCAACCCTTCGGTCGCCCTGGTCGAGGCAGCCGACCCTGGGCAAAATGGCCTGTCCATCGTCTTGCACCGCCGAGGCGGCCGTCTGAGTCTCGATATAGACCTGCCTGGCAGGCCCCCAGCCCCGACCGACCAGGTAACGGGCGCTGGGGACGAGTCCAACGCCCCAACGCCTACTCGATCCGAGCCCCCGGTCAGTCCCGACCCAGGTCTCCAGACCGGGGCCGCCGCAGCCGCAGCCGCCTACACCCAGGGCACAACAGCGACGCCCGCGCCCCCCCAACAGCCCCAGTCCGATGGGGCATCATCAGAAGTCAATATGCCCACCCCCGCAGCCGAGGAAAGCAACACCGCCACCGCTGTTGTCGAATTCGACCGCGATGCCTTCGCCGCCCAGGAGCCCGAGCGCTTCGCCCTGTTGCCCAATTATCCCAACCCGTTTGGCCCCGAAACCACCATCCCCTACCAACTGGGCGAAGCCTGCCCGGTGCGCGTTGATATCTACAATAGCCTGGGCCAACGGGTTCGCACTCTGGTCGACCAGTTCCAACAGGCCGGCCCCCAGGAGACCGGTTGGGACGGCCGCGACGACAGCGGCCAAGACGTGGCCGCTGGGGTCTACCTGTGTCGCGTTGCCGCCGAGGCACGCTTTGAGCAGGGGCGCCAGATGCTGCGCCTGCCCGGCTACGCCCAATTGTCGGCCATCGATTCTACCTTGCGGGATCAGGGACTTTCATGGAATAGGCTGCATCCCTATCTCAAAGGCCCCGACACCCGCCTGGGTTATACCCGCCAGCTATCGCCCCAGCGGGCCGCCTTTGCCGCCGGTCTGGCCTGGACCCGCTTGCAAAGCGCCCGTTTGGGGGCCGATACCAACGCCGTGGCCGACTACAGTCAAACCCTGATTGATCTGCTGCCCCCATTCAATCCATCCCCTGAGCAATTGCAAAAGACCCGGGCTTTGCTGGCCTGGTTGCCAACGGCCGGCCCCCCTGTCGCCAGCGATGCAACCTTCAGCCAGGCCCACTGGGCCCTGGATCATATCATCGGTGCCCACAGCGACGAGGCGGCCATGTTGTTTTTCGCCGGCAAATGGCTTGGGCGTCTGCGCCTGGCCGCTTTGGCCGCCCAGCGCCTGAAGGTATCCCTCGACCAGGCCCTCGACTTGCCCGCCGACGCCGCCACCGCCCGCACCCTGGGCCAGGCGCTGCAGCGGCACCCCTCAGCCAGTGACTGGCTCCAACGCTGCGACGAATTGGCCGTCACCCTTATCCATAACCCCGTAGAAGCGGGCGCTTTGGCCACCCTTTTGGGCCAGTTGGACCAGTTAACCAAGGGTCTGCAAACCTACTAATTTTGGAGGATTTTCCTTTGATCGCACTCACCCTCTACAATCTGGCCGGCCAGCAAGTGGCGGCCCTGGCCGCAGGGCTGCGACAGGCGGGCAGTTATTCGATAAATTGGGATGGGACGGATGACTATGGAATCCCCCTGGCCTCTGGGGAAAAGATCAACCGCTATATCCGTGTCGACCAGGACCACGGACTAACGCCGCCGACGCTGAGCCTGCTGCCGCAACTGGCGCGCATAGGCTGCGCTGTCTTCGATATCATCGCGATCTTGCCACAAGCCCAGCAGACCCGATTCGAGGAATTGCCGCGCTGTGGGCCGGGGATGCGGGGACGATTCCGCAGGCTCTGGCAACAGAATCATATCGATGGCCTGCCCCTTCTTCACGGGAAGGCCCTTCACGGTAATCTCGCCGTCTTCGGTAGCAATTTGATGCAGGTGAATCGCGCTCATAACTCCGCCCTTTCGGTTATTGACGACTGAAGGTGAATATAACCCCACGTAACTATAAGCCAAAACGGTGCACAATCGGTTAGATCCTAGCGAGATTCCAATAAATTAGAATTTTCCCTTTTTTTGCCTTCCAATAAACGGGAAAACCTATCTCTATTCATTGGGGCAATCAGACGCAATTGCTTTATTATCTGACGCATAAACCAACTATGTCCACCTCAATTAACACCTGGCACTGATCTTGCATATGCATATTATACTGAATCCACCTACAATCTCGCCGGGCATAAGCCCCGCTTTGTGTAGAGGTTGTGGCCCCAGTGGTATTACTTGGTCCAGTGGCACGGACAGGAACGGACCTTGACTGTGGGGCGGTATTTTCCTGGCTTCTTTAACCAGGTCCAAGGCGCTAACTCCTGCTGTTGCGCCAACAAACCAGAAGAGGGCCTTATGGCACACTTGAATTACATCCAAGGGCTTCGCATTTGCACGCTCTTACTGCTCCTAAGCCCCCTACTTGTGGCCTCCACAAACGCCCAACCCCTATTCATCAGGGACACCTCGGAAACCATCAACCGCGCCGCCCCCTTCTCCAACCGCGGCACCACCATCGGCGATTACGACAACGACGGCCGCATGGATGTTTTTTTCAGCGAGGACCAGCGGTCAGGGCAGATCGCCCTGTTGCACAACGAAGGCGGGGGCCGGTTCAGCAACCAGACGGCGGCCCTTTTGACCCCGCCCGCCGGCCAAGCCCGTGGCGCCGGCATGCTCTTCGGCGACTACGACAACGACGGCGATCTGGACTTATTCGTGCCCGTCTGGTTTAGCGACAATATTCTGCTGCGCAACGACCAAGGCCTATTCCACCCAGTCACCACCGCGGCGGGCCTGTCAAATTCGCTGGCCACCGACCAGGCCACCTGGCTCGACTACGACCGCGACGGCTATCTGGATTTATACATCAACGACTTGCACCAAGACGGCATCGCCGACAATCGCCTCTACCGCAACAACGGCGACGGCACCTTTGTCGACGCGACCCCAAAGATGGGCCTGGATATCCCCTTCAACAACGGCGAAAGGGATGGCGGCATGGTGGCGGCGGACTTCAACGACGACGGCTGGCAAGATTTGTACGTGGGAGTCTCCAACGGCCCCAACCGCCTCTTTCTCAACGACGGCCAGGGCGGCTTTGTCGACGTCACCACCGCGGAAATTGGCGATGTGGGGGGGCCTCCGGGGCGGCGGCCGGCGATTTCGACAACGACGGCGACCTCGATATATTTCAAGCCAGCGGCGGCGATGGAAGCTTTCGGTCGGTATTGCTGCTCAACCGCGGCACTGCGGGCTTTCTCGACGTCTTGGAAGGGGCCGGCTTGTCGGGTCTGTCATTCGGCGATAATACCGGACCGGTATTCGCCGATTTCGACAACGACGGCGACCTCGACCTGCTGGTCTCGGACGTAGGCATGTCGGTATTTTTCAACCAGGGCAACGGCACTTTCGCCCCAGAGCCGGAACTACTCGGCGTCTCAGGCGGGGCCCGTTCGGCGGTGGGCGACCTCAACGGCGACGGCGACCTCGATATTCTAACCAACGATTTCAGGGTCCCGGTGCTATTTTTCAACCGCGGCAACGAAAACCACTTTCTGCGCATCGACCTGGTCGGGATACAGAGCAATCGCCAGGGCATTGGCGCCCGCCTCATCGCCAGCAGCGACGACGGACTGGTACAAATGCGGGAAGTGACGGGCGGCAACGGCACCACCCAGAACGAAGATATCGTCCACTTCGGTCTGGGCCCCCGCACCCGCCTGGACCGGCTGGAGGTCCGCTGGCCCTCGGGCCAAATCGATATCCTGACCGATATCGCCGCCGACCAGCAGATCCGACTTTTCGAAGGGTACTCAGGGTACCATCAGGTCCGCCCCGCCGTCTGGACGCAGGCCCCGCCGCCCGTCCTCAGCCAGGGCAGCAGCCTCGATCTGCGCATCGGCGTCCGTCCAAGCCCGTTTTCGCCCGAGGCCCGCACAACCGCCGTCCACGTCGATCTAAACGCCCTGGGTGGTCCGCGTCCCGTACCCCTGGTGGATATGGGTGACGGGACCTATGAATTAGATCCCCCCTTGCAGATAACGGCGGAGACCAGCTTTTCCATTGCCGTTACTCTCGAGCAAGAGACCGAATTTGGGCCGCATTGGTCCCAGCTATTGCAGCAGGTGACCGTCGCCCCGGAAACCGATCTGCCCCTCTTTGCCGACCGCGTCGAGGACGGCTGGACCGTCGAGGCGCAATGGCTGCAACGATTGACGCGCAATCCAGGCAGGGATATCGGTTCGTCGTGGTTTCCCGACGGGCAAAAGATCCTCTATATCTCGGATCCCTTCGGCAGTGATGACGGCCTTGATTTTGAGCTTTTTACCATAGAATCAGACGGCGCCAATCCAACCAATTTAACCAATAATTCGGCCCAGGAGATATGGAGCCAGGACGTTTCGCCCGACGGCCGCCATATTGTCTTCCACTCGAACCGGGACGGCCAGGATGATCTCTATCTCATGGAGTCCGACGGCTCGAATGTGGTGCGGCTGACCAACGACGCCGCCACCGAACATAATGCCAAATTTTCCCCCGACGGCCACCAAATCACCTATCACGCCAACCGCGATGGGAATACCGATATCTTTGTCATGGACGCCGACGGCAGCAACCACGTCCGCCTGACCATCGACGCCGCAAACGACGAGGCGGCCGACTGGTCGCCGGACGGGCAACGGCTCGTTTTTAATTCCGGGCGCGACGACAATCGCAATATCTATAGCATGGATCACGACGGCGGCAACCTGACCCAGATCACCCGCCACGGCGACGAGGAATACTTGCCGACCTGGTCCCCGGATGGACGGCAGATTTTATTTATTTCCTCCCGCGAAGGGGTGCCCGAAGTCTATCTTATGGACGCCGACGGCAGCAATGAACAGCGCCTGACCCATCACCCGGAACTGGACCAATGGGCCTTCTGGGCACCAGACGGAAAGCGGATCGGCTTTACCTCTGCCCGGGCCGACAACGATTGGGAGCTCTTTGTACTCGAATTGGCGGGGACGGAGCGGGTGCAATTCGATCCGGACCATAGCGCCCAGGTCTACAGCGGCGGCACCGCGCTCGAGGTCCGCGCCCAGGACCATATCTCGAAGGTGCTCTTCCGCGCCCCGCAGATGCTGGATCCCAGCGGCTACCAAAGTCTGCACTTTGCCTTCCATCCCGGCGACGGGGAGCTGGCCGATGAACCGTTATTGTACGCGGCGGTGGACGGACAGACTGTCGACCTGTTGGCAGGGGCCTGGATCGATCCGGCCAAACGGGCTTGGCAGGCGGTAGAAATTCCTTTGGGGCGCTTCACTTTAGCGGCGGGCAAATCCTTCGATTCCGTGGTTATAAGCGGCAACCTGCACGGCACCTTTTATATCGACGAAATGCGTCTTACTACCCTCGCCCAGGACCCGGAATTGACCGCGGTGGTGGAAACACACAGCGCCGCAACCCCGGCGTATTTCGACCTGGGGCAAAATTTCCCCAATCCGTTCAACCCAGATACGGTGATCCGCTTTGCCCTGCCCGCGGCGGGGCCGGTGCAATTGGCTGTCTATAATATCGGCGGACAGAAAGTCGCGACCTTGGCAGAAGGGCTGCGGCAAGCGGGTAGCTATACGGTGCGTTGGGATGGTCGGGACGACCAGGGGCGGGGCCTAGCCTCGGGGGTATACCTGTATAAATTGCAGGCCGGCGTCCAGACCGAGTCGCGCAAATTGCTGCTGTTGCAGTGATGAGTCGCCACGACCAAGGCGGGCTGCTAACCCTTTTCGGGCATCAGTCGATAACCCAACGCCCTCATGATAGAGCTAATATTATCGAGGCGCGGATTGCCCAATGGATCAATCGTTGAGTATCTTTCCTAGCCAGAACGGCCGTTTAATTGCGATATTCTCAAGAGCCCGGCAGGAGTGATCTCCGATGAGCATCCTAGAGGAAACCGAAAAACTGCTGGCCACCATGACCCCCGGGGAAAAAGCCCAATTACTACAAAAGGTGGTCCACGAGCTGGGCGATGCCTTTCCCGGAATTGACAGTACCCCCGGGGTTAGCGGCGGAGAGCCCTGCATCGTACGCAGCCGAATTCCGGTGTGGGTCCTGGTGCAAGCCAGGCAATTGGGCACCAACGAAGCCGATCTGCTGCATGCCTACCCCACTCTACGGGCTGAAGATTTAGCCAATGCCTGGGCCTATCACCGGTCCCACCGGGCGGAGATAGAACGACAGATCGCCGCCAACGAGTCGGCCTGACCCCGGTGGCACGCCTGTAATCCAATGAGAATTTCCCTCTGCCAGCAGGCGAGGCCCTGCGCCGGCTGGACCACGACGTATTGACCATCTAAGAAACAGGCAAAGGGGATAGAAGCATAGAGGACAAGAAAGTCCTGCAATTTGCTTGCTCGGACGATCGGGTATTACTCACCCTCAACCGCAAGCATTTTATCGACCTACACCGGCAACGGCCAAACCACTGTGGCATTATCGTTTGCACCTTTGACCCGGATTTTGTCGGGCAGGCCCAGCGCATTCACCGGGCCATTATGTCCGAATCGCCCACGGCTGGAAAGCTGATTCGCGTCAACAGGCCCGCCCTTTGAGGTATTGCGCAAAATATGGCCGCAATTCCCCGAAATGAAGTACCCTACTCGCGCCATTCCCATAAATTAGAATGCCCCCGGACGGGTTGTCCCATAAACGCGAACAAGATCCTTCCGGCAAGATTACAATAAGATGGAATTGGCTGGTCCAAACAGAGTCGCGTAAATTGCGGCTCTTGCGGTAACCCATATCCTTTTCCCCTTAACCGCCCATTTACAACTACTTATAACTCATCGCCGGGGACAGGCGCACGATCAGGCACTTTGTCCAGGATCTTTTTCAGGGCGCCATCCTTGGCCCGATTGGCCCGGCTCGACAGATACTCTTCGGTCAGGATCGCCGATATCTTCTCCGAAACCGCCGTGGAGATAAATTGGTTGATCGACACCCCTTCGCGCCGGGCGATTTCTTTTATATGGCGATGGATAGAATCCGGAAGACGCAAGCTCAAAGCACTCATCTCAACTCCTCCAACAACTGGCCCGGGGTAATGGCTCGAATATTAAAATCAGTAGCTCGTTTAAAATCTCTACTATTATGCGTTATTAGGGTCGGCGTGGCTCGGGCGACGATCCGCAAACCCGATAACAGCGCCGCCGAATATAGTTGGCAATTTGTATGACCCAGTTAGCAACGGGGTTCCTCTTCCTCGTCTACGGGCCGTCCATGCCCTTTAAGCTGTCCGGTGTGATTCCAATAAATTAGAATTTCACCTGTTTTGCCTTCCAATAAGCGAGAAAAACCCATTTCTATCATTGGGGGCAATCAGACGCAATTGCTTTATAATCTTCCACATAAGCCGACTATTCTCCCTCCTAGTGGTCTAATTTTTATTATTTGATGGATGCGTTAAAAACGCCGATCTTTGAGAATGCTTGTCCTCTCTCTCTCATTCAAGGAAGTTTTTCCATGCCATCCAAACGCTACCACGTCCTATTAAGCGAAGCGGAGCGGGCCTATTTATCCGAGCTCATCTCCACCGGTGTGTCGTCGGCGCAAAAACTGACGCGCGCCCGGATTCTGCTCAAAGCCGATCAAGCCGGCTGGACCGATGCTCACATCAGCGCGGCGTTAGAGGTGAGTCGGCCCACCGTCGAACGGGTGCGCAAAGCCTTTGTCGAACAGGGCCTGACCGGGGCCCTCAACCGCAAGCCCCGGGTCCGGCCCGGCAACCAGAAGTTTGATGGCCGGCACCAAGCCCAGCTCAGTGCGCTGGCCTGTGCACCGGCCCCGGAAGGGCGTAGCCGATGGACCTTGCAGTTATTAGCCGACCAGATGGTGCAGCTGGAACACGCCGCCTCGATCTCGAAAAGTAGTGTGCGTGGGTTGCTAAAAAAAACCAACTCAAACCCTGGTTGAAAAAACAATGGTGTATTCCGCCCGAGCAAAACGCCGCCTTTGTTTGCGCCATGGAAGAGGTCCTCACCCTCTACCATCGGCCTTATTCGGCGGGGCATCCGGTGATCTGCTTTGATGAAGCGGGCAAGCAACATCTCAAGGAACAGTGTCATCCTTTGCCGCTGGAGGCGGGGCAACCCCGGCGGTATGATTATACCTATGAACGGGCGGGGGTCAGTAACCTGTTTATGCTGTTTGCCCCCTTGGAAAACTGGCGGCATGTGAAAGTCACCCATCAACACACCATGATCGACTTTGCCCAGTGTATGAAAGAGCTCAGCGATACGCATTGCCCCCACGCCGAACACATCACGGTCGTGTTGGATAATCTCAGTACGCATAAACCGGCGGCCTTGTATCACGCCTTTGCGCCCCATCAAGCCCGTCGCCTATTGGATCGATTGACGTTTGTTTATACCCCCGTGCATGGCAGTTGGCTCAACATGGCCGAAATTGAATTGAGTGTGCTCCAACGACAATGTCTGGATCGGCGCTTACCCGATCAAGCCAGCCTAATGAAAGAAGTCGCCGCCTGGCAAGAGCAACGTAATCAAGCCGCCTGTACCATCGACTGGCGTTTTACTACGGACGAGGCACGCATCAAATTAAAACGACTCTATCCATCCGTTAATAAAAATTGAACCACTAGTTACACCTGGCACTAATCTTGCGTATACTGAATCCATCCACAATCTCGCCGGGCAATAAGTAGCCACCTTGGCAGCAGGGCTGCGACTCGCTGGCCACTGTGGGGGAAATTGGCACAGCAAGCCCGTCGATGGACAGACGCTGACGTCGGACCTCTACTTTTACAAACTGGAAACCCAATCGCGACAAGAAGCAGGTACCCTCCTGCTGTTGCGCCAAGACCAAGGAAGACCCCCATGTGGATAACCCAGGATCGCCTGCTACTTGTCAGCCTGTTGGTCCTTGGCCCTCTATTTGTCTTTCAGGTTGGCGCCCAACCCCGCTTCACCGACGTCACCGAAGAAGCGATCCCCTTGCCGCTCTTCGAATCGGTGGGAATGTCTTTCGGCGACTACAACAACGACGGCTGGCCCGATCTATTCATCGCCGAAAGTCTTAATTTTGTCTACGACGGCGGCGACCGGGTCGTTCTGCTGCACAATAGCGGTCAGGGCCGCTTTGTCCGCCGCTCCGCAGCCCTCCCCGCCGGTCTGCTGCACTTCGACCCCAAGTACCTCCATGGAGAAACCTTTGGCGCCGCCGTCTTTGGCGACTACGACAACGACGGCGACGAGGACCTGTACCTGCCGCTGGGAAGCGGCTGGCTGCACCGCCCCACCCGGAACGCGCTGCTGCGCAACGACGGCGGGATCTTCACTGATGTCAGCCAGGAAGCCGGCCTGAGCCAAGAAATAGCCTCGAGAACGGCCCTGTGGCTGGACTACGACCGGGACGGCTATATCGATCTCTATGTGACCAACGCGGCTGGGGTACTGGTCGATTTTTTTGCCACAGAACCGGAGAATCGCGATCTGGCGGTCATGAACCGGCTATACCGCAACAATCGGGACGGTACCTTCAGTGATGTCAGTGACCCCGAGTTTGCCGTAGCTAGGGGGGATATTGTGGCCCCCGATCTCGATGACGACGGCTGGCCCGATCTCTATGTGGGGCTGAATGGGCCCAATCGCCTCTTTCTCAACGATTCCCAGGGCGGCTTTCGCGAAGGCCCCGCCGGCGACCTAGCCGATCCGGGGGCCGTCAACGGAGTCGCCATCGGCGATATTGATAACGACGGCCGCCTCGATCTATTTCAACCCTCTGCCGCCAGCCTCATCCCCGATGTGCCCTTCCGCTCCTTGTTGCTTTTGAACCGAGGCGGTGGTCAATTTCTCGACATCACCGAAGATGCCGGCCTGGGCGTCTTGACCGATATCCCCATATATCGGGCGATCCTGGCCGATTTGGACAACGACGGCGATCTCGATCTGGCCACCGGCAGTCCGGCCTTCATCTTTCTCAACAACGGGGCGGGAGGCTTTAGCGAAGCGACGGTCAATGCGGGTCTTCCCACCGAATTCAACGCCCTGCCCGGGATAGTCGCCGGCGATTACGACCGGGACGGTTGCCTCGATTTGGTCTACGGCAGCACGACTACGATCAGTAACCAGTTCGGCGGCCTCTATCGCAACACCTGCAATGACAACCACTATCTGCGGATCGAATTGGTCGGCACCCAAAGCAACCGCCGTGGCCTGGGCGCCCGCATCCGCATCCGCACCGGCCCTGTCCAGCAGACCCGCGAGTTACTAGGGGGCTCGGGCTTCTTCCAAACCGAAGCCGCCGCCCACTTCGGCCTGGGCCCCCACCCCCAGGTCGACACCCTCGAAGTGCGCTGGCCCTCCGGCCAGATAGACCTGCATACCGGACTGCCCGTCGATAAGCCCTTGCGCCTCTTTGAGGGCGAGGCGTGCTATCATATCGCCGAACCTGTACGCTGGACTCATTCGTTGCCCGATACTATCGAGGTGGGGGAAACGCTAGAGTGGGAGGCCCGCGTGCAGCCGACATTGTACGCCCCGGAGGCCAACATTGAACAGGTCACCGCCGATCTGAGCGCCTGGGGCGGCGACAAGGCCGTAGCCCTAGTGCCGGAGAATGAGGGCACGTATCGCCTGATTCCAGGATCCGGAATCGTCGAGGGAGTACCAGGTAGTAGAGAAGTAGCCGTGCGGATCGAACAAAATTCCGCTTATGGACCGACCTGGACGCAACTGGTGCATCCCATCGAAGTTGTGCCAATGGGCCCCATCGAGCCTGTGTCCTTGTACGGAGAAGGCACGGACTGGGAAATTGGTGGGCATGTGGAGATCTGGGACGCGCTCGTCCCCGAGATCGAGGTGCTCCAGGACGGCCGGGTGAAAGTGGCCAGCAGTTCCGCAGGCCCCGTATTCAGGGGCCGGACTGCCCTGGCCGTCGAGGTCGGTTCCCTGGCGGTGGTGCCGACTGAGGCCTGGCGGGTGTCTTTCCGGGCGTCTACCCCGGTGGCAAACTACCGGACATTGCGCCTGGCTTTCCATCCCGGCACGGCACAACCGGACGACATCCCCATCCTGCAAGTATTCGTCAATGGCCTGCACCTGTCCACGGCTTTGCTCAACCCGGAACCGATATTCCCTTTTATCAACTTTATGACCCGCACAGTCCTGGATATGCGATTCCCGGCGTGGAATGTGATCGAATTCCCCTTGAATTTTCCAGGCTTGGAAGGGCCTATCGAGTCGGTCAGCCTGGTGGGGGGATTTACCGGCACTTTCTACTTCGACGAAATCCAACTCTTGCCCGAAGCCCGTCCCGCCTTGGCGACGTCTGTTATAGAAACCCACAACAGCCCCGTACCCGAAAGCTTCGAACTGGCGCAGAGCTTCCCCAACCCCTTCAACGCTGGTACCACCATCCGCTTTACCCTGCCCACCGCGGGCCCGGTGGAATTGGCCGTTTTCAACCTGGCCGGGCAAAAGGTGACGACCCTGTTACTGGGACCCCGTCAAGCCGGGCAGTATAGCCTGCAATGGGACGGCAAAAACGACAACGGCCGGTCGCTAGCCTCGGGCGTATACTTGTATAAATTGCAGGCAGGAGGGCAGGCTGAAACCCGCAAATTGCTGCTTTTGCGGTGAACCTCCCGACGCTCTTTTCCGGCTAAAAGGCGCTTAAATTCGAATAAGCTCGCGCCGATTGATAGGTCCAAACGGAGGCATTAAATTTCCTGCTTGATGCGGAGCTCGATAGTGCCTGCCCTAGGCACATCTAAATTTCGCGATATGCGAAAAAACAGCCATTCTTCCAGCACCTCTTCTAATTCTTCGCGGCATTTTTCCAGGGTCTCGGCTTGGCTATAGACGCCCTCGAAGTTGGGTATTTCGCCAAAGAAAGTCCCATCCTCCTGCATAATTTCATATCGGGCTTGCTGCATAGCTGTGCGTAGATATTCTCTGAGCATTTCCAGCCTCCTATCCCAGCGAACTGCTTTACTTTTCGGGCATCAGGAGGTATCTCAACGCCCTCATGAAAAAGAGCACGATGATTTTTCCGGCTGATGGCCCGATAGTCAGCGCATCGCCCTGCTGGAAGACCCAGCCGGGGCCGTGCGCTATATGCCAGTACGGACACGAGCGGTGAATTATTCGGGGGTAGGTTGCTTCTTGAAGAAATTGGGGTTGCCGCGCCGACCAGTGTCTACCAGGTGCTTGATGCGCTCCACTTCGTCGCGGGTGAAAGCCAGGCGGTTGCTCTCTTTGCGCCCAATCCCCTCGCGGGCGGCGAGCAATTGAATCCAACGAACCGAGCGGCCGCAGTAGTCCTTGACCTGGTGGACACTATAGGTGGGGTCAGGCAGGCTCATGGGCCTCTTTCTCCATCAGAGCTATGAGCTGGTCCACGATGGGCACCAATTTACGGGGGACATGCATAGTGGTGAACTCTTGGTCCTGAGCGGCCTCAATTTCGGCGGCCTCCTCGTCTTCCGTTTGCTTGTCGTAGTGCTGGATGAGCCGCTGGACGCGCTCCCGATTCCAGCCCTTGGGGTACGTATTGGGGTCTTTTTTACTCATTTAGTTTCTCCGGCGTTGGCGGCGACGGAGGGCCTTGAGGGCCTTGCCGCGCAGGTCGTAGGCGGTAATAATGCGGTAGCTATCGGGCGGGTATTCGTCGATGGTGTAGATAACTTTCAAATAGCGCCCGCCTCGGGTCAGCCCCAGGGCCATGCGGGCCCCGTCGTCGGCTGGAAGATGCTGAATGGCGTTCAACATAACGTCTTTCACTTCATACTCATCAACGCCGTGATTGTAAATGTGAGCCTGTTCGGTCTCGGGGTCAATGTAGTAGCTAACGTGCATGTTCGAGATCCAGTAAGGCGTTTCCAGAAAAATAAGCACTCCGCATCAAGTCGGCGTGGGTTCCATGTGGACAAACCACTTGGGTAAGGCCGGACACCGGACCCATCGCCGTTCCAACGCCGCCATAGCTTTGTGGGTTAAACGTTGGCCGGTCTGATAGGTTTTCTCGACCCACTGGACGATCGGATGCTGGCCGTTCCAGGTCATGGTTTGCGCCCAGTTGAGGACCGTATCGATTCGATCCAGCAGTTGCCCATTCCAGTGCTGTTCCAGGATTCCCCAGACCCGTTCGATCGGATTGTATTTACTGTGATAGGGCGGGTAATAGGCCAACTTAATCGTCATCTCAAAGGCATCCACCAAGTCGATGAGCCGCTTCATGAATTGGGTGCGCCGACTGTGATTCTCCGGTCCATTGTCCAGGTTGATCAGTAAGGTTTCGACCTGGGGGAAGCGCGCCCGATTTTTCCGCCAGAAGTCCTCCAGGCAATCCACGATGAAGTCACTGGTCACCCGAGAGGGGGTGAAATACAGACTCAGCTCATCCTTATCAGGCAGGAAGATCCCAAAGGGCGTTAGCTTCTCCTCTGGGTGAAAATCGTGATCGGCGGCCGCCACCTCGAAGCGTGCTTTTCCGCCTCTCGAAAAGGGGCCAATCAACACGGTGGCTTTGGCATCCAATGACAGGCGTAATACCGTCTCATCCTGGGCCGCTTCGGCATGGATCTGGGCTAACTGATCGAAGATGGCATCGGTTTGGGGGATCTTTTTTCGGCTGGCTCTTGCGCACCTTGCGTAAGTGGTAGCCCAAGTGATTGAGTTTCACCCGGATCGTTTCTTCCGTCGGCAAGCTCTCCTCCCGGTAGCCTTTCTGCTCGATAAGTTGCTGGCGGACCTGGGCCGCACTCAAGCGCGTATACAGCCGGGTGGTCTCAAAGGTCGGATCGGTTTGGCTTTGCCCCCCCGCAATCGCTTGAATATCTTCCAGCAGGTGGGGCAGATGGGCTTCGGCCGGTTTGCGTCCTCGGGCCCAATAGGCGTCCACGCACCGAAGGCCGCTCTCCAATTCGTGCATCCCTTTGCGGATGGTCTGGCGATTCCAACCCAGCACCGCTTCGGCCCGACGCTGCCCTCCCGGACCCAGACTCTTGACCACCCGGGCCATAAACTGCCGACGGTCGCTGCCTTTGAGCACCTGTGCCGTTTCGATATAGGTAACTTTCTCGGCTTCACTCAGTCCCATGGGCGATTCTCCTGGTTGGGGGAACCCAAGATAACCCAACCGCCCCTATGGAACGACTTTTTTATTGGAAACGCCTAAGTTGTTGTCTTAACTTCTATTAATAAATAGACGCATATTACGAATAATAGTCAAGCAGAGATGCCCAGAATTACCCTATTTCGCAAAAAATGGAGCGCCCATGCAACTATTCTCACCCACGCCCAATCCGTCGATACCTGATGGTCTATCCCATCCCCCATGAAGGCGACGCCGGACTGGACGCCCGGACTAGGCATATTTTGCTGGAGCGATTGGCGCACGAACTTTTAACCGAACTGCGGGAAATCGATTCACCGCCCGAGCTCTATGATGAGGTTACCGACGGCTACTCCAGCGACCCCGACGCATCGCCCGGGACTTGCTGGGGGGCAAAAAGGCCCCCTTGGCTGAAACCTGGATCAATACAGGCGCCTTGCATAAACCAGGTGGAGGCTAACAAATCTTAAATACTGGAATTTCTCGAATATTTCTTCCAATAAATTGGAATTCCGGCTTTCGCATTGTCCAATTGGTAAAACTTACCCATCGGTAATAGTCTATTATTATTGCGTTAATAGCCCTTTTTGCTACCTTCGATTTGAATTTCTGGCACATTTCTTGCGGAAGACGCTACAATAGCCCTAACCACTTCTTTATTCGTATAAACTATGCGCCCAAAGCTGAAGACCGCCTATCCTGGCAGCGCTGCACCTGTACCCATTTTCCCCCTCCTTTTCCTCCTCGGGCTGCTTGGGGCGCTGCCAGCTTCTGCCCAGCCAGAGGCCAAAGCCGAGACCGCCCAGCGGGTTTTCACCGATCTCGTCCGCGCCATGGGCGACGGCCGCACCCCGCCCGAACTGGTCCTGGTTTCCGACCATACGGGCGGCGATGTACAGGTCGCCTTCTACGACCCGCAGCAAAATACCGTATCCCTCGAAGAGCGCGCCTACGACCTGTGCATAGCCCAGGGCCCCGATTCCCTCGACGCCCTGGCCAGCCTCCTGGGTCACGAATTGGCCCACTATTATAAAGACCACGGCTGGGTCGGCGATTTCGGCAGTGGCTTTGCCGACCTGCAGGTGGGCAAGACCCTCAAAAAGCTGCGACGCCACGCCGGCAAACTGGTCGAGATAGAAACCGAAGCCGACTTTTTCGGCGGCCTCTTCGGCTATGTCGCCGGCTATAATACCCTGGGCGCCACCCCCGCCCTGCTCGACGCCATCTACGCCGAATACGAACTCGAAGACCGGCTCCACGGCTATCCTCCACTCCCCGAACGCCGCCAGATCGCCGCCAGATCGCAGCAACAACTGGCCAACCTGATCCCCGTATTTGAACTGGGCCGCCAGCTGCTGCTGATCGGCCACCACCTGCAGGCCGCCCGCGCCTTCGACTATATCGCCCGTACATTCCCCAGCCGCGAAATACTCAACAATAGCGCCGTTGCCCGGGCCCTGGCCGCCATGGAGCTGCTGGGCGACCAGCCACTTGCCTATCCCTTCGAGATCGACGCGCACACCCGTCTGCAACGGGGCAAAAGCCGCAGCGACGCCGATCCGCGCACGGCCCAGCGCCTGCTCGAAGACGCCCGCGGCCTCTTCGAACTGGCCGCCCGCAAAGACCCAGCCTATGCCACCGCCTATACCAATCTGGCCTGTATCGCCGCCCTCCAGGACGCCACCGCCCAAGCCCTGCTCTACGCCGAGACGGCCCTGGCCCTGGCGCAACAGAGCGGCGAACCCCTACCCTTGGCCAACGCATACATCGCCCGGGGTATTGCCCGGTTGCAACAAGACTCGCCCCAGCCCGAGCTAGCCCGGGCCGACTTCCAACGGGCCCAAAACGCCAACCCGGCTATGGCCCATCTCAACCTGGCCGGCCTAGAAGGCACCCCGCTGCCAGCCGCACGCCCAGCACGGCCCAACCCGCCCGAGCCCCTGCCCTTTGCCGCCGAAACAATTCGCGATAACTACGATCTGGTCGTCGAATTGCCCGGCGACCAGGACCGCGCATTCCTTTTCGTCAAAGAGACTACCCATTGGCGCGCCCTGCTCCTGGACACCGGCGAGAGCACCATCGCCTTTGTCAGCACCCAGGCCGGCTTTGCCGGGGCTACCGTCCAGCAGATTCGTCTGGGCACTTCCGGCAATCAGATCGCCGCCGATTACGGGGCACCCCAGCGCCACATCGCCGGCCGCCAGGCCACCTATCATATCTACGAAAAACCGCGCATCATCTTCCACACCGACGCCCAGGACCGGGTAGCCGGCTGGACCCTGTACGAAGTCGAAGACCTGTTTTACAAGCCATCGCCGCAGCTGGACCAGCCCCGGCCTGCCCCGCAAGCCAAACTAGGTCTGGTCAGTAGCAGGGTCGATATCGCCAACGAGCCGCGGCACGCTCTGGTCATTGGCAACGGCGCCTATCCGAACGCGCCCCTCGACAATAGCCCCAACGACGCCCAGGCCATGGCCACGGCACTGGAAGAAACCGGTTTTACCGTGACCCTTTTAACCGACGCCGACCACGACCGCATGCGCCAGGCCATCCGCACCTTTGGCGACCAACTGGGCCAGGGCGGGGTCGGCTTATTTTATTACGCCGGCCACGGTGTCCAGGTCGACGAGCAGAATTTCCTGGTCCCCATCGACGCCGATCTCAGCCGCCCCGACGAGTTGGAGGACAGCTGCATTCTCGCCTCGGCCATCAGCCGCAAAATGGAACGGGCGCAAAACCGGGTCAACATTCTCATCCTCGACGCCTGCCGCAACAACCCCTTCACCGGGCGCTACCGCAGTCAAGCCATGGGCCTGGCCGGGATGGACGCCACCATCGGCTCGCTGGTCGCCTACGCCACCGCGCCGGGCAAAGTCGCCGCCGACGGCAGCGGCCAGAACGGGCTCTATACCGCGCACTTGCTCGAGCACCTGAAGACCCCCGGTTTGAAAATCCACGACCTCTTCATGCGCGTGCGCAACGCGGTAAGGGGGGCCAGCAACGGGCAGCAGATCCCCTGGGAATCCAGCTCGTTGACCGGCGATTTCTACTTTGTGCCCCCGGCCGAAATGGTTGCCCAAAACCAGGCCGCCCCCCCGGACGAAATGGTGCAAATAGGCGATTTCTACCTGGACACCTACGAGGTCACCAACGCCGCCTTCGCCGACTTCCTCAATAAGGCGGGCAACCAGCGCGAGGGCGGGGTGCCCTGGCTCGACAGCGGCGACGAGGACGCCTTAATCCAGGAACGCGACGGCCGCTTTTCGGCCCGTCCCGGCTACGCCTACCACCCCGTCGTCGAAGTCACCTGGTACGGGGCCCGAGCCTTTTGCCAATGGGCTGGCAAACGCCTGCCCGCCGACGCCGAGTGGAGCTATTCCGGTGTTTATCCCTGGGGCAATGACGCCCCGGATTCCGGGGAGACATACCGGGCCAACTACGCCGGCGGCGACGACGGCTTTGCCGGCCTGGCCCCGGTCGGCTCGTTTCCTCAGGGGGCCTCCGTCCACGGCGCCCAGGATTTGGCCGGCAATGTCTGGGAGTGGGTCGACGCGCCCAAAGGGCACCGCCAGCGGCTGCGCGGCGGCTCCTATTTCAACGATGAACAATACCTGCAAGGCGATCACTTCTACTGGTCCGACCCCAGCCTGAGTTTTGACCATGTCGGCTTTCGCTGCGCCCGCTGACAATGCATACTTAACCGGACCTACTAGCCGTTGACCACCACCCAGCAAACACCGACCATGCTCCGCAACCCCTACCTCAACCGCTCGATGATCCGCTCCGTCGACGAATTCTACGGCCGCGGCGAGCCCTTGCAGCGGGCCGCCGCCCGGATTGGCGCGCCGACGCCGCAATCGATCTCCCTGGTCGGCGAGCGCCGCGCCGGCAAATCGTCGCTATTGTGGCATCTGGCCCAGCCCGAAGTACACCAACGCTTCCTCGACGAGCCGTCGCGCTACGTCTTTCTAATGATGGATTTCCAGGGCCAGCAGCACCTGGACGAGCCCGGTTTCTGCCGCGCCTTCGGCGAACAATTGCGCGAAACCGCTCAACTGGAGGTGCCCGACCTGTCCGATCTAAGCGGCATCCAAAGCGCTGTCCGCGCCCTGGCCCAGGCCAATCTGCGTCTGATCTGCCTCTTCGACGAATTTGAGATGATCACCCGCAACCCCGAATTCGGCGCGCCGTTCTACGGCTTTCTGCGCTCCCTGGCCAATACCCATCCAGTCGCCTTTGTCACCGCTTCCAGGCGGCCCCTGGAGACGTTGTGCCACAACGAGGAAATCGCCGATTCGCCGTTCTTCAATATCTTCACCCAGGTGCATGTTGGCCCAATGCCTGAGGCCGAAGTCCGCCAGCTCATCAGAGAACCCTCTGCCGCCGCCGGTCTGCCGCTGGAGCCACACGCCGAGGCCATCCTCAGCCTCAGCAGCCAGCTGCCGTTCTTCGTGCAAATCGCCTGCAGCGCCGCCTTCGACCATCTGGGAAACAACGACGGCGCCTTTGACCAGAGGGCCGTCGAGCGCCGTTTCGCCGAAGAGACCAATAGCCACTTCCGCTATCTCTGGGACCGCCTGGGGGAACGCGAAAGCGACGCCGTGGCCGCCCTGGCCAGGGGCACTCCCCTCAGCGAAGATCAGCGCGAGGATCTCGACGCCCTGGTCGACGACGGCTATGTCATTGCCCGGGGCGACGAGTACAAACTGTTCTCCACCGCCTTCGTGCGCTTTTTGCGCAAAAACGCCGCCGAGGCCGTACCGCGTACGGCGGACGTTGCAAAGGCAAAAGCCGGCGCACCCAAAGTACCTCGGCGGGTATTGATTATCGCTGCAGTGCTGGTACTGCTGGCCGCAGCTCTGGCCATCTACTTGGCCACAACCAGCGATACACCCGAACCTGTCGCTGCCGTTTCCCCCCCCCAAGCCGAGGGCCTGCAACTCAGCCTAGCCTTGGGCAATGCGCAAAAGGCGATCCCTCTCGGCCCCTTCTGGTCGGCCAGTAGACACCGTCCCGAACTTGTAGACGCCGACCATCTACAAGTGCAAATCCAGACCGGCCAAGCCGGCTATCTCTACGCCTTCCTCCTCGACCACGACGGCCAACTTGCCCACCTAGCCCACACCGACGATTCGGCGCTATTCGCCTTGGAGACAGGTCGGCTCTACAGCCTGCCATCCAATCAGCCCTTTGCTATCGACTGGACCGTCCCCCCCAGCGCTATCTACATCGTCTTCCTCCCCGACCGCGACCGCGAGCTCGAAGAGCTCTACCAGCGCCTTGAGCGGAGCACGGAAAACGAGCAGCAGCGCATGCGCCACCGGCTGGTGGGACACATTGCAAGGCGGGCGACCAATCGGCTTGAGTTGCCGCTGGCCCAATTAGGGACAAAGGGACCATGACCAGCCTATTGGGTTGTGCTCTACTAGGCTTGCTATTGCTGGCCGGCTGCCACGACACGGCGCGCAATAACCCATTGGACCCGGAGTTGACCGCCCCGGTGAATTTGGATGTACGATTAGACGCCACCACAACCGGGACAGCAGCCCTTACCTGGACCTCCTATGCCGGCCGCCAGCCCTTTGCCGCCTATCAACTGTGGCGCAATATCGCCCGGCGCACTGAAGTCGACACTCTGGCCACTATCCTAGATCAGGGCGATACCACCTTTGTCGATTCAACACTAGCCCCCAATACCCCGTATGAATACCGCGTCGCCGTGCTCAACAGCGACGGTTTTGCGGCCGCCTCGCCGCTGCGGTCAATCCCGGGCTATTCCGTGCGCCCGGTGGTCCTGCTGGCGGCGGATACGGACGCAGCCGCAGGAGCAACGCGCCTGCACTGGAGCCGCTACCGCGATCCACGCTTTGAAGCATACCGGATAGAACGCCGGCTCAGCACCGAAACGGCGTTCAACCTGATCGACCGGCAGACCGCCGTGGACGACACGACGTTCATCGACGCCGACCTAAAGCCCGATCAGGTCTATTTTTATCGCATCGTCCTAGAAGCTGCGGCCCAAACCTGGCCCAGCAATCCCAGCCTGGCCGTCCATTTGTCAATCGACCCAGTGCGGCTGTTAGCAGCTTTTGCCGTTCCGGAAAAAGGCGCCATCAACCTGGTCTGGACTGGCTTTGCCCAAACCGGATTCCACAGCTATCAGATAAAACGCCAACAGCGCGATTCATCCCTGGAAGAAATCCTGGCCATACGCACAGAGGCCGGCGATACGACATTTACCGACACCACCGCCCTCAATGGGGTGGACTATATCTACACCTTGGATTTGCACGCCTTTGACCAGGTCTTGCCCAGTAATTCGCTGCTTGGCCGGCTGCAATTGCCCCCTGTGCAATTGACCACCGCCCGCCCCGATGCATCGACGGGTGCGGTGGTTTTGCACTGGACCCGGTACCAAGGCCCTCGTTTTCGCGCCTACCAAATCCGGCGACGCAGCGCAAACCTGGCGGAAATCCCCGTCGCCGTACTAGACGACCCAGCCGCCACGAGCTTTCGCGATACCGGGCTGGTGGGCAATACCGAGCATACCTATCGTATCGCGGTGCAAACCCAGCAGGACGAAAGCGTGGTAAGCCAGGAACAGCAGGCCATCTTTCACCCCTGGATTGCTAGCTGGCCACTTGCAATAGAAGAAGACGAATATGTGCGACTCTAAGCCGAACCCGGAGGCGTCCTGACCGCACTGATCGCCAGCCCTGTTCAAGTGCGCTTGCAACGCTTTGATCTTCAGGGTGTCCTGCTCGAAGAACAGCAACTCCTGCAAATACTACCTTCGTTTACTTTTGGAGTTGGATTCGATCGATTCGAATTTTTGGGCTTAGAGCCACGCTCTGTCGCCACAGCCCTGTCTACGGATGGACGCCGTTTTCTCACCGCGACTATCGGGGACAGTCTCCATCTACTGGAATTCGATGCAGCTGGAGACTACGAAACGCCTGAATGGCCCCTCTTTGTCGGCCAACTGCCCGAGCTCGACGGGGCTAAAGTAACGGTCCTGGGAGAATTCGGTTTAACCCTTGGAAATAGTCCGGATGGCAGTATCGCGTCTTTCGACAACCTGGCTGTATTCGACGACAATCGCCAGATTTTCAGTGAGGATTTTGCCGCCGGGCAACCACCGTGGGCAGTCACCAGTACAGGCGTATCGGTCGAAAACGGATTTATGGCACTTGGGCGTTCTACCAATAGTACCATCGTCAAGGCCGTTGGCCGGAACCCTGCCTGGCAAGACACCCGCGTAGAAGTGGATCTCGTGGTCCACAAAGGCAGCGGAGGACTCTGGATAGGGGATACATCTGGCCCCCCATCGCAGCGTTTTTCAAAGTTTCAGGTTATGCTCGACCCCGAACTGCAGCAAGCGACATTGAGCTGGACTTTTTCTGCTCTAATCGATGGCCAGTTGGTTTTAGTCAACGCGCGGCATTTTACCGAAACGGTGCCACTCTCTGTCAACCTGCCGTACCGATTGAGGCTGGGGGTAATTGGTGGGCGACTTGGCATTTGGCTACGGCCTTTGTTGCCGATCCGGCGTACCTTTCAACGTCCTGGCTCCGGGCCATGGGGCGGTCTGGTGCTGACAACAATACGCACAGAAAATTTGCATTTTATGAGCAGTGGCGGAATTTCATTAAACCAAGAGGATTTAAACGAGTCTGTGCCAACAACCCAATTACCTTCTCCCATCAGTGAAATTCGCCAATGGGAATGGGGGAATAGACAATGGACGGGGGCGACACTAGCGCGAGACAATAGGGTTATCTTAAGACTGGGGCTATTTTTCTGGCAGTTATTTAATGATGCAGAGGCGACCATCGCCCTCGGCAATAAAGTAGGGCGAGAAAACGGCTCTTTTATCGCCCCCCTGTCCCTGGCGGCCGGGGCCGACGAACGGCTCTACGTGCTGGACGCGGGCAACGCCCGCATCCAGGTTTTCGACCGGGAAGGCCAGTACATCACTCAGTGGGGCAGCCCCGGCAGTACGCCCGGGGCCTTTGATTTTGGCGGCGGCGCCACGGCCGAGGAATTCGCCGGCAGCATCGCCGTGGGCCAGGACGGCTGCATCTACGTGGCCGACGTCTTCAACCGCCGCATCCAGAAATTCGCGCCGTGAGAGCTAGCACCTGTGGCTAAGCCACAGCCAGACAAAGTTTGTTTGGGGAGGCAGCCAAGAAGTTGTGATCCTTCAACCGGAGTCGGTATCCGCCAATTCGTCGAGGAACCGGGCAAAGCCCAGCAATTGCCCCCGGACCAATTCAAAACCAGGCCTCAGTTTTTCGACCAGTGGCTCAATGCGTTCGGGTGCAAACTCAAAGGCATAGATATTGCGCACGACATGACGAAAGCCGAGAAACTCTTCCAAGATTCGAATGCTATCCTCCGAGACCACAAGCGGTCTCACCTGAGGCAAGTCTTCCCCCATCTGGCGCAGCAAGTCGCGGTGCCACCCGTTTCCGGTAGGCACGTTTCCGTCGACCGTGCTGGCTATCTGGTGAAATACGCGTTCGATGCCGGTGTAGAAATCGTGCAGATTGAGGGCGATCGCGTCCAGATAGAGATCCCGATCGGCAACCTCTTGCCGAACAGCCTTCATCGCGCGTTCGATGCGGGCCACGACCATTTCCAGATCGGTACATTCCCGACGAATGCGGTCTGCTACCCGCGCGAAAGGCTCAATCACACTTCTACGCCTTCGGCCTCTATCGAGATGACCAATTCTGCCCGGCCCGTCTGCACGTCGACCAAGTTGAGCTCTATATCCTGGGCCAGTGCCTGGACAGCCCCCATAGCCCGGAAAGTATCTTCGGGCCGCAAGCCCCAGGCGGCAATATCCACATCCGACCACCGATTGAAGCTGGCTTGGTGGACGAGCGAGCCAAAAACCAGGACGCGAGAAGCCCCGAACTCTTCTTTGACCAGGCGGGCCGCCTCTTTTGCCAGGGCCCAGCCCCTTTTGCGGCGCGCAGCGGAAGCCGTTTGTTCGGTGGCAGCTTTTTGCAGCGCAGTCCGCCGGTACACGTCCATTTGCGCGCTGGATAATTCCCGCTTGTCAGCCATAGTTTCTCCGCCTCTATGATCTGCTACAATATAAACTCCACCAGACTGCAAACCCAAACGCCAACAGATACATCAGCCAGTTTGGTTCCCCAGCGACCACTAATTATACTATGACCTCGACTTATCTCAACCCCAAACCCTAGCCCGCCCATGCTCCGCAACCCCTACCTGAACCGCTCGATGATCCGCTCGCTCGACCGCTTCTTCGGGCGCCAATCGCATATTGAGCGCATAATGGGCCGGCTCGATTCGCCGACGCCGCAGTCGGTGGCCCTGGTCGGCGAGCGCCGCACCGGCAAATCGTCGCTATTGTGGCATCTGGGCCAGGAGGAGATCTACAGCCGCTATCTGCAACAGGCCCCCGACTACGTATTCTGCTACCTCGACTTCCAGCGCCAGCAGCAACTGGACCAACAGGGTTTTTGCCGCGTCTTTGGCGAGGAACTCAACGAGGCGGCCGGCGGCCGTTTCACGGTCCCCAAACTGACCGACTTCCCCGCCCTCGAAGGGGCCGTGCAGCAACTCCAGCGCCAGGGTCTGCGCATCGTCTGCCTCTGCGACGAATTCGAGACCGTCACCCGCAATCCCCTTTTCGGCCCCGAATTCTACGGCCTCCTGCGCTCCCTGGCCAATGCCTTTCCCATCGCCTTTATCACCGCCTCCAACCGCGATTTACAGGAATTGTGCCACAAAAGCGAAGTGGCCGAGTCGCCGTTCTTCAATATTTTCTCCCAGGTCCATTTGGGGCCCCTGACCCCTACCGAGGCCAGGCTTTTGGTCGCCCAACCCTCGCGGGCGGCGGGCTTGCCCCTGGAGGAACATTTCGACGCCCTGTGCCAGTGGGGCGGCCACTTGCCTTTCTTTCTACAAATCGCCTGCTCGGCAGTCTTCGAAACCTGCACCGAGGGCGGGGGACAATGGAATTGGGACGGAGTCGCCAAGCGCTTTATGGAAGAGGGCGCCGTCCACTTTCGCTATCTGTGGGCCCATTTCGACGAAGAACAACAGCAACTGCTGGCCCAGCTTGTCCAGGGCGGCAGCCCCAGCGGCGAACAAAAGGCTGTATTGCTCAATCTCGAACGCGACGGCTATATCCTGCGCGGCGAGGGCAGCTACCAACTCTTCTCCAAAGGCCTCGACCCCTATATCGAAAAGCTGGCCCCTGCCGCACCCACGGAGCCCGTCCCCGACCCCGCTGAACCGGCCGAAGCCCCAGGCCTGACCGCCCACGCCAACCCCGCGCTGGCGCCGCTGCCTCCCGGCGAAAAACCCTACCCCGCCCTCATCGGCCACAGCGAGCCGATGCGGCGGATATTTGCCTTAATTCAAAAGACCACCGCCGCCGATGTGACTGTATTGCTTCTGGGCGAAACCGGTGTCGGCAAGGAACTGGTGGCCCGCACCATTCACCAGCACAGCCGCCGGCAGGAAGGGCCCTTTATGGCGCTCAATTGCGGCGCTGTGGCCGAGCATCTGCTGGAAAGCGAGCTCTTCGGTCATAAGAGAGGCTCCTTTACCGGCTCTACCGAAGACCGCCAGGGGCTTTTCGAAGCCGCCAATGGCGGTACCCTATTCCTCGACGAAATTGGCGAGACCGATGCGGCCACCCAGGTCAAATTGCTGCGCGTCTTGCAAGAGGGCGAAATCCGCCGCGTCGGCGAAAACCGGCCCCGGCAAATAGACGTACGGCTGATTTGCGCCACCAACCGCCCCCTCGAAGAAGAAGTAGCCCAGGGCCGCTTCCGCCAGGATCTCTACTTCCGGCTCTACGTGCTGGCCCTGGAGCTTCCCCCCTTGCGCAGCCGCCGCGAAGATATTCCGGCGCTGGTCGAGCATTTCCTGCAGGGCTACGAGCCCGGCATCAGTCCCCAGGCGCACCAGCACCTTTTGGCCTATACCTGGCCGGGCAATATCCGCGAGCTCGAAAATCAATTGCTCAGCGCCGGTGCCCTGGCCGGGGGCCAACAGATTGAGGTGGACCACCTGTGGCCCAGGGTGAGCGCCCAAGGCGCCGCCCCGGCAGCCGCCGAAGGCCCCATCGATCCGGAGTGGACCCTGCCGCAAGGGCGGGAATATTTCGAGCGCCGTTTTATCGGCGAACGCCTGGCTTCCTGCGGCGGCGACTTGGCCCAGGCGGCAACCAGTCTGGGCATCTCGCGCAGCCGGCTCTACCAACTGGTCGAGCGCTACGGTCTGAAAAAGGACTGATCCCATGCGAGCTTTCCTGTGGATCCTGCTGCTGACCGCCCTGGGAGCCTGCCACGAAACCCAGCGCGACAATCCCCTCGACCCCGAATTGACCCCCGCTGTCGAAATAGTCGCCGCCCGCCTCGACACCAGCGCCGGTGTGGTGCTGCTGGAGTGGACCATGTACAGCGGCCGCCAGCCCTTCGCCTTTTACCAGATCCTGCGGCGGCCGCAAAACCTGACCCTCGTCGATACCCTGGCCCAAATCGACAACCTCAATAGCCTTGCCTTTACCGACACCACCCTGGCCCCGCAAGTCGATTATGTGTATCAAGTTGTCGTCTTTAACCAGGAGGGCTTTGCGCAATTGAGCAGCGAGCGCCCAGTGGGTGCTTTCGACCTATCAGTTCCGGTGCTGTCGATCCCAACCAGCGACCCTGCCCAGGGCACTATACATTTGCAGTGGGACCTTTACCGGGGCCCGGATTTCAACCGCTACGAGATCTGGCGCCGCAGTTTCGGCCGTGAAGCGCAGTTGCTGGCTGGACTGACGGAGGTGACCGCTACCACTTGGCTAGACGATTCGGTCGAGCCACGGCGGGAATATTTCTACTGGATCCGCACCTTTGCCGCCGGCCTGACCCTGGACAGCCCCATCCAGGAAGCCGCCTATGAATTACCGCTAATCCAGTTGACGGAAGCGGCGCTCAGTCACCAAAGCGCCACTGCGAATCTCTCCTGGGAACGCTACCCCGGTCCCGGCTTTAGCGGCTATGAAATCCAGCGGCGCTCCGGATTGCTGGCCGCCGCCCCCGTGGGGCTGATCGAGGATATTAACCAGACCAGCTATATCGACTCGGTGCTTGACGGCAATACCCAGTACGAGTATCAGATCGTGGTCCGCACCCACTGGGATGGTATCTCCGTGCTGAGCAATGCTCTGGGCGGCGCGTTCTACCAGCTGGTCGAGCAACAAACCCTGCCCAACCGGGCCAATTCGGCCGCCAACGCCCTGGCCCTGGCTCTCGATGAAACGGACGGGCTCTACGTCGGCTCGACGCTGATTTTGACCACCACCGCCGCTTCCATCGAGGCCGGCCTGTGGGTCCAATTCCCCGACGGCGTCCGCCGCAACTACTTCAACGGCCACACCCCCCACCGGCTGTCGGCCATCCACATCGTCGTTGACCAGGGCGCCGTCTACACCACCCTCTTGAGCGAGGAAGGCCTGTTGCTGGTGGGGGCCATCGATCCAGAGCGCGATGAAGATTGGCTCTTCGCCGGGGATGTCGGGAGCCGCTTCCCGGTGGGTCTTTTCGTCGACGAGGACGGCCAGGCTGGAGCTATCGACGACGAAGGCTTCATTTACCGTATCGCCGCGGGTGAATTAGTCGACACCGTCGACGGCCTCAACAGCTCGTTGGCCACCGACCAGGCCCTGCCCCTCAAGCATCTCTTCTGGCATTCTCCAGCATTGGCCCAAGACGACCACCGGCTCTTTATCGTCTCGCCGGACCGGCCCGTCAACCATGTCGTCGGCAAGTTGTGGACCGGCACCTTTTTCGGCGGCCGCAGCTTAATCTTCGACGACGGCGTCGGCCCGCGCAACGGCGAAACCCTCAACCCCTTGGTCGTGGCCTATGACAGCCTGCACAACCGGGTCGCGATCCTGGAAGAGGACGGACGGCTGCAAATCATGCGCGGCGATCCACAGGCCCCAATCCACTATCTGACCAAGTTGGGCACTTTTGGCCAGCAAGGGGGTCAATTCCATCCCTCGCCGCCGACCACCGGGGCCATGGCTATCGATTCACTGGGGCGTATCTACGTCGCCGATGGGGCCGGCGACGAAGGTCGAGTGCAAATTTTTGCGCCTTGACCCTGGTTCCAATAAATGAGAATACGGGCTCAATCACCGTCCAATATCGTGGAAACGAAGGCAAACGGGCTCCTTTTTATCTTATTTTTAATTTTTTAAACTCTTTATTATCAATATATTATGATCAATAAAAAGAAAAAATTAAAGCCAACCTTGGCACGCCCCTTGCTATTAATTTTATGCGCATTCTTAGAGCCAGTATGCGCTATCCTCCTAGTACTCTGACATTATGAATTTGCAGGATAGAGTGATTTCATCTTTTGCCGGGCCTTTTCGGCGGTAAATCGCCATTGGACCGTCTTTTGTTGCTGGTTGCGCTGTTGTTGCCAGGGAGCGATCTCTCGTCGAAGAGTCTCTTGGTCGGGCAGTCGTCGGCCAATGCACTGCTCACTGAGGACCGACAGTTCAATCTCCACCATGTTCAGCCAACTGGCATGGGGCGGCGTATGGTGGAATTCTAATTTGCGTAAGAGGCGGCGGGCTTCCGCCGGGGCAAAGGTTTCATACAGGGCCGCCGGGGTATGGGTATTGAGATTATCCTCGATCACGCGAATTCGTTGAGCCTGTGGAAAATGGATATCGACCAAGTCTTTCATACAGTGGGCATAATCGGTTTTACAGCGTTGCTTAGTGACTTTGATGTGCCGCCAGCCCAAGTGGGGCGCAAAGAAGGCAAATAGGTTACAATGCCCCTGGCGTTTATAGGTATAATCGTATCGGTGCGGTTTCCCTGCTTCCATGGGCAAGGGCGCCCGGGCTTCGCCGATGAGTTGATAGGGCTGCTCATCAAAACAGACCACCGGACTCGCCTCGTCGAGGGGGGCGGCATACAAGTCGAGGATGGCTTCCATGCGCCAGATAAATTCGGCATCGACTCGAGGAATGATCCACTGTTTGCGTTGCCAGGGTTTCAACTCACTTTTTTTAAGCGTTGGCGGACCGTCTCCCGGGAGATTCGGTCGACCACCTGCATCTCGACCAGGCGCTGGGCCAGCAAGCGTATGGTCCAGCGTTTGCGCCCCTCGGGGGGCTTTTCGCTGGCCAACGCTAATAACACGACTTCTTGTTTGCCCGTCAGCTTGAGCCGGTTGCCCGGCCGCGGTTTTTCCGACAGCGCCGCCTCCAAGCCCTCTTCGACAAAGCGTTTCCGAATCCGCTCCACCGTCGTACGATGGGTGTGAAGCCCTTCAGCAATGGCTTGATCGGTTTGGCCTTGGTCGGCCAATAGCAGAATCCGAGCCCGAGTGAGACGACGGGCTTTGCCCGTACCTTGATGGATCAAACCATGAAGTTGGTCCCGCTCGCTGGCAGACAGATCGACCAAATAGCGTTTGCGCATGGATCACCTCCGTTGTAGGGCTTAATAGGATAACGGAGAATCCACTAAAATAAAAATGTCAGAGTACTAGTCCCCAGAGGGACTGCATACCCTCTGGGGACACCTCGATTGCGTCTGCCCGCTTAGCCTATGACTGACCAAGTACCTTTCACCCCCATCCGCCAGCCCTATTCCGTTGGCGCCCCGGTGCGCGACCGCGCCATTTTCTTTGGCCGCCAGGACGATTTCACCAGAATCCGCGAGCGCCTTCTCGACGAGCGCGAAGGCATGGTCCTGAGTCTGGTGGGCCCGCGGCGCAGCGGTAAAACTTCGATCATGTTCCAGATCCTCAACGGCGAGTTGGGTCCGGAATTCCTGCCTGTTTTCATCGATATGCAACAGATGGCCAGCGTCCAGGGGGACCGCGAGTTTTTTTCGCGCCTGGCCGGGCTGGTCCTGGAAAACCTCAAAGACAAGCGCCTGGCCCCCGAGTACTACAATTTCGACGAAGGCAACCCCGCCCTCATCTTCGACGGGCTGTTGATCGATATCCAGCAGGGCCACCCCGACCGCCGGTTGCTGTTTTTAATAGACGAAGCCGAAATTCTCGAGTCCAAAGTCACCCGCCAGGAACTCAGCGCCGCCGTCCTGCCCTATTTATCGAGCATTCTGGAAAACCGGCAGACCTCCTTTTGCCTGACCGGCTCGCCCGGGATGATCGCCATTGAAAGCGAGGAATGGCGACGCCTGGTGGCCAAGGGCGACTATCTCGAAATCAGCTTTTTAACCCGGCCCGATTCGCACCGACTCATCGAAGAACCGGTGGCGGGCCAGGTCGAGTATGCCGACGGGGTAGCGGAAAGCATCTACCAGTTGACCGCCGGTTGGCCTTTTTACATCCAGTTGACCTGTTTCTATCTGGTGCTGCACCTCAACCACGAGCAACGCCACCGGGCTAGCGCCGATGATATCGTCGAGGTGGTCCGCGCCATCGTCGACAACCCGCCGCCACAAATCGTCTACCAGTGGGACGAACTGGACCCCGCCCACCAGATTTCCCTGGCCTTAGTGGGCGAGCTCAGCAACCAGATCCACCAAGCCGTGGGCCCCGACGACATCCTGCAGTCGATCAAGGACAATAACTACCCCCTCGAACTGAAAACCGAAGGGATCCGCGTCGCCCTGGAAGAACTCTACGCCAGCAAGCACCTGGAGCGCACTGCGGAAGGGGCCTACTTCTTCCGCGTCGATCTCTTCCGTCAATGGGTACGGCGCTATCGCTCGGTGTGGCGGCTGGTGGGACAAAGCGAACGCGGCGGCAAAGCCTGGCAACGCTGGGCCGGGGCCGGGGTCGTTGTCGGACTGGCGGCTCTGGGCGCCTGGTGGGGCTTGAAAGAACCGGCTGCGCCGCCGGCACCCGCCCCAGGGGCGCCAGCGGCGACCACCGGGCAGGTGTGGGTGATGGCCCAACGCAACGATCTCCAGGTCCTGGTCGACGGGGCTTTCCGGCACGACGGCACCCCGACCTTGGTCCGCTCTCTGGCCCCGGGCCCACATACCGTTCGCGTCGAACACCCCGATTACCATCCCCAAGAGCAACAGCTCGTTGTCCGCGCCGGACACATGGATACGGTGCGATTGCTGGGACTGGAACGACGCACCGGGACCCTTAAAGCCACTGTAAACCCGTCCGATGCCCAGGTATTTATCGTGGGCGAAGTGGATACGGCCCTCACCGCACCCATTGCCGCACTCGACCTGCCCACTGGTCATTACCAGGTCACCACCAGCCGACCCGGTTATGTCAACCAGAGTCGCCAGATCGAAATCACCTCCTACCAACAGACTCAACTAAGCCTCGATCTGCAGGCTCGCATCGGTGGCATTGCCCTTTCCAGCGATCCTCCCGGGGCGCAGGTCTTTATGGACGGCAAGGTTATAGAGGGCCGGACGCCCTTGGTGCTGGAAAAGATCGCCGAGGGTCAACATACTTTTCGCTTCGAGCTGCCCCAGTACCACCCGCAAGAAAGGGTCGTCCGGGTGGCAAGGGGCGGCACCGCCGAGTTGGCCCTGCAGCTGGTACTCTTGCCCGCCAGCCTGACACTCCATACCCAACCGCCCGGGGCCGAGATACGCCTCGATGGAGCCGACTCGTTGTGGGGGCGCACCCCAGCGACCATCACCTTTGTACCCGGTGCACACCAGATCGAACTGAGCCACCCCGGCTACGACCCGCATAGAATCGAGGGCCAATGGCTCCCCGACCAACACGCCGACCCTCCTCTCATCGAGTTGGCGCGCCAGTACGGCTACGCGCGCATTGCCCGGCCTTTAAGCGGCGAGCTCTACGCCAACGGCGAATTCGTCAAGAAAGGTCTTCTCGGCAATATACGCTTCCCGGTGGGCGACTACACCCTCCGCATCGGTGCACAGCAACAGCAGATCGGCATCTACAAAGACAGTACTGTAGTCGTGCGCTTCGAATGACTAACTACTGAGGGATCCACCATGAGTTATCGAATCGGCCCGCTGCTTGGCCTAACCTGTGCCGCGCTGCTGTTGTGCTCGCTCCCCTCGCGCGGCCAGGCATCTGGAATAGAACCGGCGCTGGACCTGTTCCGGGCCGGCGAGTGGGAGCGGACTGTCGAAGTGCTAGAGTCGCTGATCGACCGAGGTACCCTGGCCGGCCCCGACCTGATCCAGGCGCGCAAATACCTGGGCATCTGCTATATACTCTTTGACCGGGACGATCGGGCCAAAGCCGCTTTCAAGCAGATCGTCCGCAACGACCCCTCCTTCTACACCGACGACTTGCGCATGGAGGACGGCGAGTTGCCCGACGAGGCGGTGCGCATCTTTAGCCAGGGGGTATTGGAGGTCCGCCGCGAAGAAATCGAGGCGCGGCAGGCCCGGCTCACCCAGACATCGCGTCTGGGTGCTTTCCTGCGCTCGGCCGCCCTGCCTGGTTGGGGCCAGCGCTATCAGGGTTACGCCCGTCGCGGCTATTTGATGCTTGGGGCGACGGCGGCGGCCATTGCCTACGCCGTAGTCGCCGAGCGCGCCTACAGCGAAGCTCGAGACACCTACCGCGGCGCCCCCGTCGACGCCGATTTCAACCGCCTTTACCGCGAATTCGAGGACAAGGGGAACCAGGCGGACCTGGCCCAGTGGCTGGTCGGGACCGCCTGGGCCCTCAATATGATCGACGCCGGCTCACAGGGGCCCAATATCCAGGGTATCCAGGGTTTCAGCCTGGCCCCACGGCTGGAAGGCGGGGTCCAGCTAACTTTGAAAACTAGCTTTGATTAGCGGAGAAAGGGCTATGTCCACAGCCAATCCCTATACCTACATAGGCCCCCTTGCCGGACGCGGGGCCTTTTACAACCGGGTCTCGGAGATCATGCGGGTGACCGCACGGATCACCACCGACCGGCCGCAATCGGTATCCATCGTCGGCGGTGCCAAAAGCGGCAAAACCGCGCTGCTCGACTATCTCAACGACGCGACGGTGCGCGGCGAATACCTCGACGACCCGCAGGCCTATGTCTTTTTGCGCCTGGACCTGGGCCAAGCGCCGCCCGACAGCCCCGAGACCTTTTTCTCCCAGATCGCAGCCGCCTGGACCAAGGCCGGCGAGCCGGCAATGGAAGCAAGCGGCGACGGCTTCAGCAGAGCCGTCAAGGAACTGATGGGCCAGAAACGCAGCCTGGTCTTATTCTGCGACGACTTTGGCACTGTAACCCAGAACAGTCGTTTCCCGCTGGAGTTTTTCTCTTTTATGCGCTCGGTGGCCAACAGCAGCGACGTCGGCTACGTGATGACCTCCTCATCGCCGTTGCAAGAGCTATGCCACACCCAGGCCATCGAGGACTCGCCCTTTTTCAATATCTTCACCACCGTCAACCTGGACCCCTTCAAGCCCGACGACGCCCGGCTCTTGGTCGGTGAAGCGGCCGAACGCGCCGGCCAGCCGTTCGGGGAGCGGGTCGAGTGGATCCTGGCCCTTGCCGGCGGCTCGCCCTACCTGCTCCAACTCACCGCCCATTGCGCCTTTGCCAACCCTGCCAGCGACGGGGATCAATTGGCCGAGTGCGCCTATAAAGAGGCAGAAGGCTATCTCTCCGAGATATGGAAAAACCAGTTCTCCGCCGCCGAGCGCGAGGTCCTGACGGCGGTGCATGCCAACAAGAAAATAGAGCCCCGCCTGCTGTATGCCGCCGAGGATCTGGAGCATCAAGGGTATCTGCGCCAGGGCGATAAGGGCCTGGCCTTTGAATTTGGTCTGCTGCAGCGTTTTGTCGCCGGGCAGGGCGGTTTTTGGAAGCGGCTCTTTGGGTGAGAGATAACGACCGCGGCCTGTGGCGGTGCAATTCTCTGCCGGGGACAAAGGCACTAGTTCAGGCCTTGTTGCTGTTGGCGCTGGTGGCCTGCCACGATACGGACCGCGACAACCCCCTCGACCCGCAACTCACCCCCGCCGTCGAGCTTGCCATCACCCTCGACGAAACCACCGGCACCGCTACTCTGACCTGGACCCCCTATCAGGGCGATATCCCCTTCGCTGAATATCAGGTCCTTCGCAATATCACCGACCGCATAGCCGTCGACACGCTAGCCACTTTCACCGACATCGGCACCCTGGCCTTTACCGATACGACCTTAACTACCAACGCGACCTATGTCTACCGCCTCGTCGCCCTCAACAGTGCAGGCTTCGCCGCACTATCAAGGCCCGAGAGCGTCGGCCCATTGCACTTGCCAGCAATCGCGCAACTGCGCGCCGAATTCAACTCGGGCACGGCCAGCGCTTCTCTTGTTTGGTCACCTTACCGAGGTCCACGCTTCAGCGCCTATCAAGTGCTGCGCCGCATCACCAATACCGAGCAGATCGTCGCCCAATTAAACGCCATAGAAGACACCACCTTCATCGACATCGGTCTCAACGGGGCTACCCACTACACGTACCAAATCGTCGTCCGCACCGAGCGCGACGAGCTTCTCGCCGGGGCGAGCGCCAGCGGCGGCATCCACCATCTTATCGACACGTGGCTATTTGACGAAACACTACCCATTTTCAGTGACGGTAAGCTCTATTTTACGGATGGTGAGATTTTGGCCCTAATGCCACGGGATGGCCGTGAGAGCTTTCGCCATAGCGGCGGCCGTCTCTTGCGCTATAATAAGGACGGCCAATTGCTGTCGAGCCAGTGGTTGGCACCCGGCGAATCCGTATGGAGTGAAAGGGTGCCAAACCGCGACGGTCAAGTCTGGCTACTGGGAGGTTGGCTTGGCGCCGACTCCTACGGCCTGCAAGCCATCGATCGCAACGGACAGATGATCGTGAAAACGCACGATCTCTTCACCGACGAACTCACCGAGCCCTTCACTGGGGACCAGGCCATAGTGCTCGGCAATATCGGCATCGGCGCACCGCAACAACGGCTCAACCCCAGGGTGGTAATGACCTTCGGCAACCTGCGCGTAATGAGTGGCAACGAGACGCTCTATCGCGATTTTACCCCGCAGACACAGACCCTCGACAGCGGATGGTCCCTGGCTATTGCCGATGACGCCCTGCGCATTTTACCGACTGGTCCAGACCTACTGTTGCCTGGTTGGCTCCGTTGGAATGAGCACCAACCCCTCAATTTTCTTCGTCGCACAGCAGACTGGAATGATTTCCAACTGCAAGTCGATGTCAAACTCGGCTCAGACGGAGCAGCGGGGATCGAAATGGGTGGTGCAACCTTCTCCCGCTTCACCCTGGGCCTGGTCAGTGACCCCCAACAACAGGCGCAACTCGACTGGACCTTTGTTGCAGCAGATGGGAGCCAGACCATAGAGCGGAGCTACAGCCAACCTTTTCCCTTTCTCCACGAGGGGACCTACCGCCTGATTCTCGCAGCCGAACAAGGCCAAGTGCGCGCCCGCATCGAAACCCCAGTGCTCTGGGCGATAAAAAGGGGCGGAGAACGGGTGGTCAAAGGCAGTATGGCCGATCTGGGCGGCAGCATGGCCGTGGCCATCGACGAATACGCCTACCACGTAGATGCAGCAGGCAATGGAGAGTTCATCGGCGAGTTGCAGAGCCGGGTGGAACGCCTAAAGGTTTGGCAACGCAATGGACAGCGTTTCATTGGCGCCGTGATGCCCGAGATTGGCACCATCGTCTGGGGTGGGCTCATCGGTTCCACCCCCGGCATCTGGCCCGATTTTTTTCGCCGCACCTTTGGCCCTCATATCAACCCAGGCAACAGCGCGCTGGAAAATCCCTTTTCCTTCGCCGTCGGCCCCGACGGCCAGTTCTACGTTCTCGACGGGGGCAATGCCCGCGTCGTCGTCTTCGACGCCGAAGGTAACTACCTCACCCAATGGGGGCGGCAGGGCGCGGGGGCGGGTGAATTTGATTTCGATTCGGGCACGACATTCTCGACGGCCAAGGTTTATTTTGGCGATATCGCCGTCGACGACGAAGGTTTTGTCTATGTGCTCGACAAATATGAACGCATCCAGAAATTCGCTCCGTGATGGTGGTAGACGGGATTTGATATCAAATCATGTGCAGGCTGCTTTACCCAAGTGTCGGCTGGCAAGGCGCTTTGATGCCCATATATTGCCCACTTCGACGGTAGACTATTATATTCATCTACCACCCCGTCCTGCCCAACCTGCCTTTCGCCCAACGAGGCCCCTTGCCCAATATCCCCCGCATCGACCCCGATTCCAACGCCGACCATTCGCAGCGGGTCCCCCTCGAAGAGGGCGTTTTGTCGATGCTCTTGCCCGACGGCATCGAGGAGCGCATTGAAACCGACGAACTGCACCAACTGGTGCGCCAGGCGTTAGCCGAATTGCCGCCCGAGCAATTGCGGGTGATCGAAATGCGCTACGTGCAGAAAAAATCGCGGGGCCGCATTGCCGCCGTTTTGCAATTGCCCCGCGAACAGGTGGCGACCTTGGAAAAGAGCGCCCTGGAGCAAATGCGCCAACCGTTGGAAAAGTGGTTTATGGACCCTTGAACGATCTAATCTCCAGCCGCTGGTTTCGCATTGGGGTCGGCGGCTTATCTGGTTTGCTCTACGGGCTGGCCCTGCCCAAAATCGACATCCAGTGGCTGGCTTGGGTATGTCTAGTTCCCCTGTTCGTCCCCCACGCCCTAAAGCGTGGCGGCCCACTATTCCTGGCGGGTTTGAGCGCCGGACTGGTCAGCGCCACGTTCCGCACTTATTGGATCGCCCAAACACTTGAATTGTACGGGGGCGTGCCCCTGCCCCTTGGGGTTTTCACCACCTTCCTGCTCATCGCCTACATGGCCCTGTACAGCGCCATTTTCCTGGTCCTGGCCGGACGCTTTGACCTGTCCTGGCCTCTCTTTCCCTGGGCCGCTGCCAGCCTGTGGGTCCTGTTGGAGTGGGTCCAGTCCTGGATGATATCCGGTTTTCCCTGGGCCCTGTTGGGCAATACCCTGTACGAAACGGCGCCGGTGCTGCAACTGGCCTCCCTCACCGGCGTCTACGGCCTCAGCTTCCTGTTGGTACTAGTCAACGGCGCCCTGGCACAAATTCTTTTCCTACGCCGGCGCCCCCTGGTCTACGGCAGCGGCCCCCTGCTGGTTTTAGTCCTGGTCCTGCTGTGGGGTTATTATCGTCTCGAAAGCAGGCCCAATACAGACGCGCCTTCGCTGCAAGTGGGCATTGTCCAGGGCAATATCACCCAGGACCAGAAGTGGAATAACCGCAAATTGGCCGCCACCCAACGCTATATCGAATTGAGCCGCCAATTGCCCCCCAACCTCGATTTAATCGTCTTCCCCGAGACGGCGCTGCCTATTTTCTTTACCGACCCCCATTTCCAGCCCTATAGCCAACCGGTGGCCGAATTGGCCCAGCAGTGGTCAACGCACGTCCTGGTGGGCAGCCTCGAAGGCCGCGTGGCTCAACCCGATACCATTTACAACCGCGCCTATCTACTCGATCAAAAAGGCCAATTGCAGGGTTTTTCCGACAAAGTCCACTTGGTCCCCTTTGGCGAATACCTGCCCTTCCCCTGGATATTCAATTACCTGGGCGGCCTCACCGCCGAAAGCGGCCGCTTTACCCACGGCCAGTCGTTCAAGAAGCTACAACTGGGCCAGGAGGGTCCCGCCTTTGGCGTCTTCATCTGTTACGAATCCATTTTTCCGGCCATCACCCGCCAGCTTACCCAGTTAGGGGCGACCTTCCTCATCAATACCACCAACGACGCCTGGTTCGGTACCACATCGGCCCCACACCAGCATTTTTCCATGGCCATATTGCGGGCGGTGGAGACGGGCCGGCCGGTGATCCGTGCCGCCAATACCGGTATTTCGGGCCTGATTGGCCCTACCGGAAACGTGCTGGCCCGCACCGACCTTTTTACCACGACCGCCATCCAAGTTGAACTGCAACCGCAGACCCAGATGACCCCGTATACCCGCTTTGGCGATGTCCTGCTTTATGCAGCCGTCTTTTTTCTAGTAGCCTGCATCCTCCCCTATCGCCGCTGGCGGCGGGCTCAATCGTTTTGAATCCCGTCCAGATACCGCCATTCCATTTGCAGGCCGGCCGCACCGGCGTATTGCTGATCCACGGCCTCACCGCCTCGCCGACAGAAATGCGCCCCTTGGGCCATTTCCTGCACCAACAGGGCCTAACCGTGCTGGGCCTTCGTCTCCCCGGCCACGGCACCACCCCCGATGATTTGGCGCAAACCCACTGGCAAGATTGGTATGCCGAGTGCGAGGCCGGTTTAGACAAGCTATTAACTGCCTGCGACCGAGTCTTTGTCAGCGGCCTGTCGGCCGGCGGTGTTCTGGGGGTTTTGCTGGCCCTGCGCCATCCCGACCGCGTCGCCGGCTTGTCCCTGTTGGCCCCCGCCTTTGTCGTAAGACCGCCCTTATTATGGCTGGCCGCCCCGTTGCGCCCTTTTATTAAAGCCGTGGATAAGGGCAACCGCAGCAGCGCCTATTACCACCAGCACGATTTGTTCAGTTACCCGGTATTTCCCACCCCTGCCCTGGTCGAATTACGCCGCCTTATCAAGGCCACGCAGCCCCAATTAGCCCGACTACAAGCCCCCGTTCAACTCTTTTTTGGACGCTTTGACCGCACCGTCCCAATCCACTCGGGCCTGCCGCTGTTCAATCGCCTGGGCAGCCGCAACAAAACCCTGGCGATCCTGCCCGCTTCAAAACACGTCCTGACCGTGGAACCGGACGCCCCGCGGATGTTCCAGGCCATCGCCCAATTCATCGACCGGACCCGTCCCTGAAGACCCGCCCCAAAATCACTAGGACACAAAAAAACGCCGGCATAAAATCCGGCGCTGTTGGGCAATACGGGACCTTAACCGCCCGTTTTTGTGAATTCCCAAATTCCTGTTTATAAGACCACCAGTTGCTAAAGGCCAACCAAACACCCCATTCATTGCCAGATTCTATAACTGTATTGGCAATGAACTACCACTTTATCCCGATTCTATTTGATATTCACCTGTTCACCCAAACCGCCATCAACCCATTTTTCTTGCAACATTTGAACGGATGCCGAGTCCAATACCGGATTGCCGACAATGATCAGACTACCGCCCACCAGCTCCAGACGGCTCAATCCCCGCACTTGGGCCAAGGCGATATTACCCCCGACCTCACCGCCGACATACAAACCGCCGCTGATGCGTTTCAGCCCCTGCAAGGCGTCGACCTGGGTGAGGTGGGCATTGCCCGACAGCACTAGCCTTCCTTCAATCGTTTCCAACTGCCCCAGCCCAGCCAGATCGGCCAGGATTTCGTTGCGCTCGATATGCACCGAACCTTCGACGGCGCGCAAGCTGTCCAAGCCGCGCAAATTGGCCAGGGCGCCATTGCGCACCAGAAATACGTTTTTTTCGATCCGGCGCAATTGCTCCAGCCCCGACAGGTTTACTAATGCGTCGTTGCGTTCGATATGGAGATCGCCCTCCAGACTTTGCACCTGGCCCAATCCGCCTAAATCGACCAACGAATCATTGCGTTCGAGGCGCAAATCCCCTTCGATATGACGCACTGGCCCCAATCCGACGAGTTTGGCCAAACGGCCGTTTCGTTCCAGGTGCAGACTGCCTTGCAAACGACTCAAATTCCCCAGGCCCGCAAGACTGGCCAGACTTTCGTTGCGCTCAATCCGGATAAATCCATGCACGCCTTCCAGCCCCGACAGCCCCGACAAATCGGCCAGCCGGCCATTTCCTTCGATATGGAGGAAACCCTCAATCAGGCGCAACTGCTCCAGTCCCGCCAAGCTGGTCAAGCCGGCATTGTCTTTGATATGCAGCGATCCCCCCAGACGGGTCAACTTACCCAGTCCTTTTAAATCGGTTAGTCCGCTGTCCTGGATGATCAGATTTCCTGTGATGCTATAGGATTTGTCGCTCTGCTCAAAGATCTCTTTGAGATCTTTCTTCGAAGTGATTACATAGGAGCCGTCGTGAATTTCATCAACGCACCCCGTCACCCACATTAACACCAGCCCCACTGTCAGCGTACTCCAATTTCTGTTGCCCATTGCCGCCTTTAATCCTCCCGCTTAGGCCGGACAGGCCGGCACGTCCACCCAGCACCGCCGTTCGACCGCTTCGAGTATGGCATCGGCCACGGCCTGGGCCCGCATACCGTGGTAAAAGGAGGGCAGACAGTCGCGCTGCTGCCGAATGGCGCTGACGAATTCCCACGCTTGGTCGTAGCGAAAAGTAACCACCGGATCGCCAGCCCCCGGATCGCGTGGCGAGCCTTCGCGCTTGAGGAATTGCTCGGGCACCGCCTCCACCTGGTAGGGGGCCTGGCGGTCACCGCGCCAAATTTGCTGCGGCTCGTGCAAGCGGTAGGCCGCCGACCCCAAGGTGCCGTTGATTTCGGCCAAGTCGTGATCGCCGCCGGGACCGTGCCCCTTGGTGAGTTTGCCCATTTCAAAGACGCCGCTGGCACCGCTTTCAAATTCGGCAATCCAGGCGATCCAATCTTCCACATCCTGAGGACGAACAGGCTGGCCGTCGGGGCCCTTGTCGCGGGCCTCCCACATCTTGCTGGCCCCGCATACGGCAGCGATGGGCCCGAGCAAATCCTCGGCGTAGTCGATGCGGTGGATGCCCATATCACCCAGCTCCCCCGAACCGGCCTGCTCTTTGTACTGGCGCCAACCAATCGAGCGCGCCCCCCAATCCTGCAACCGTTGGAAACGGGCGTGGCGGACTTGGCCCAATTCCTGGCCGTGGATTAAATGCCGCAAATAATTCATACCAGGGACAAAGCGATAGGTAAAAGCCGTCATATGGCGCTTGCCTGAAGCTTTGCCGGCCTGATAGATATCGATAGTCTGGGCCAGATCCAGCCCCAACGGCTTTTCGCACAAAACGTGGCAGCCGGCGGCAAAGGCCTCTTCGATCAGAGCCTGGTGGTAGACATTGGGGGTGGCAATGGACACGGCATCGGGCCCCACTTCGCCCAATAGCTGCTCCAGGCTCTGGTAACCGGCGGCAATGCCCCATTCGGCCTGCCGTTGGGCCAGTAAATCGGCGTTGGGCTCGCAAATCCCGACAATCTCCACCCCCGGAATACGGCTAAAGCCGGGGTAGTGGACAGCGGAGCAGACCCCGCCTAGGCCCACTAAAGCGATACGTAAATCAGTCATTTTAAACTTCCTCCCGCAGGATCTTTTCCGTGGCCAGCAGTGCTTTCATCATTGTCTCCACCCGGGGCCGGTCACCGGGGTCCACATCTTCGGCAAAGGGTATGACCGGCCCTCCCGCCAACCCGGCTACCTCCATCGCCGCGTGCAACGCCGAGCCAGAGTAGCGGGCCCCGCGTTCGCCGCGAAAATCTTCGAAGGGCACCATCTGTTGACGCAATTGTTCGGCTCGTTGCCGTTGGCCGCCGGCAAAGGCGCGCAATATAGTCAAGCTCATACGGGGCACGAAATTGGCCATGCCCGAGCTGAAACCAACCGCCCCGGCGGCCATATAATCGATGCAGGGATCTTCGGCCATGCCGCATACCATGGCCGCCTGGCCCCCGGCCCGGTCGTTGATGCGCTTGAAAGAATCCAAATCATCGACGGCGTATTTGAGCCCTACCACCGCATCGATGGCACAGAGCTCAACGACCTCATCGACCGGCATAATATCGAGCCGGCGCTGGTAGAGGACGGTGGACAATTGCACTTTTTCAACGATACTTTTGAGACCGTTATAAGCGCCCCGGGCCGAAGCCGGACCGACGATGGGCATAATCATTACCCCGGCCACTTGCAGCCCCTGGGCAATATGACCCATTTCCAGGGAACGCCCGTAGCCCGGGCCAATGCCGGGAACGATAAAGGCGCGGCCGGCCGCCGCCTCGACAAAGGCCCCCACGACCGCTTCAAATTCGGCCAAGGTGGAATCGTAGACCAGCCCGGTGCCGCATTGGGGCATGATATAATCGACGCCGTTGTCGATGAGGAATTCGACATTGCCCCGGCACCCTTCCAGGTCGACCTGGCCATCGGGCAAGCGCGGCGTAGTCGCCACCACCAGGACATTGGCGCAGCTTTCCTGCGTAATTGTCTTTCCCATATACCCTCTTCAGGTAATTTTCAACCAACGGTTATATACGGCAGCATAGTACCGCATTTAAGTATCCAACTCTAATTCAGCCAATACTCGGCGCAGATAAACCGCGTCCTGGACGGCCAATTTTTCCAATTCGCCTGGTTTTTTATCGGCATACCCCACCTGCCTAATGATATCCTCGGCAAATTGGTATTCGGTATGTACCGCCAGGGCGCCCTGGTAGCCCATTTGCCGCAGCAGCCCCAGAGCCCGACGCCAATCGACACTGCCGCCCCCCACATGGGTGAGCATGGGCACATACCCCGGTTGACCCCCTTCCTGCTGGGGTGCGTGGAAACCGTCTTTTATCCCTACTACCGCCAACCGGTCGGCAACCATGGCCAGCCCCATGGCTAAATCTTCGCCGTCGAGAGCCATATGGCCAAAATCGGGATACACCCCCACCAGGGCCGGATCGAATGGCTGCACCAATTGCGCCACTCCGGCGCAATTGGACCCCAGGCACGGGCCGCTATGGGTATGGCAACAAGTGCGCACGCCGTATTGGCGGCTCAACTCGGCAAAACCGCCCAATTGCTGTTGAGCCTGGGCCAATCTCTGCCCATAATCAGTGCCCGCCTCGTACATCCAATAGCCAATCTTAACCGCCGGCACACCGGCCTGGGCACAAGCCCGGTACATGGCCACTGCTTCGGGTAGCGCCGGATCGTTGAAGGTCACCGGCGCCGAGACCAGGGGGCAAGACAGGCCTTGCCGGCGCCAGATTTCCACCGCTGGGGGTAGGGCCGCCTCGACATTGCCGGGGTGCACCGGATGTCCGGGACGCACGCACAGGTCGATGCCTTCATAGCCCAGGGCCAGGACTTTCTCCCCCAGCTGGGCCGGTTCCAATTCGGCGAAAAATTTAGAATTCAAGACGATTTTCATAGGCGTGGAGATCCCTTTTAGGCCAATTAATAAGCTAACTATTTATCGGCTTTTTCGCCTCCCCTTCAGCCCCATTTAGTCGTACCCGAAGTCTGGGTATGCTCGTTGTAACGCTGTAGGTAATCTTCGCGCAGGGGGCTGAAAATATCGAGCACTTTGGCCGGCCCTTCGACCACCTCTACCCGATGCACGACATTGGGCGGCACGATAAAGGCCTCGCCAGGACCAGTGACCCGCTCTTCATCGCCAAGACGGAATTTCAACCGGCCCTGCAACACCAGACCGGCCTGTTCATGGGGATGGCTGTGTTCCGGGACAATGCTGCCTTCAGCCATATCCAAAAAGGACAGCATGATATTCTCACCGGCGGCCAGAGACGCCAGCGAACCAGGGAAAACTTCCATTTTGGGCAGATCGTCGGGTTGTAGGAAAGGCATGTGCAAGCTCCGTATGATAAATGATATAATTGCGCCGAGTGGAAGAACCTTCTCAGCCTAGTGGGCGACGAAGGTCCGCTGCCACTTGCTACCTCGGTAGCGGGGCCATAAGGTGACAAACCGCCCCACCATCAAGCCACTGTAGGCCAACCAGGCCGCCTCGATGCCTCCGTCCATCCACAGTACCAGCACCAGCGCCAAGGGAAGAAAAAAAACCACTAAGGCCACGACCATAGCGACGAACAAATACCCCAAGTCATTGGCCCCAATTAATATGCCGTCGAAGATGAAAACCGCGGCGTTAAGGGGCTGCATGGGAGCGACAATCCAGGCCACTAACCCTACCGCCTCAACGACTTGGGAGTGCTCCGTAAAGCCGCTGGCTATAACTTCCCAGGCCAGCGCAAAAATCAGGGAAAAGCTCAGGCCAATACCCACGCCCCAGCGCAGAATGCGGCCCCCTACTTTCCGGGCGCCGGCGAAATCGCGCCGGCCCAGGGCCTGGCCCACCAGGGTTTCGGCGGCATAGGCAAATCCATCGATGCCAAAACTGACCAAAGCCCAGACCTGCCAGATTACCGCATGCGCGGCCAACGGCGCCTCGCCGAGCCGGGCCACCAGGCCGACTAGTGCAAATTGCGCCGCCAACAGGGCGAGAGTACGGCCAAATAAGCGGCTATTGGTGCGCACAATAAGGGCCAATTGATCCCGCTGCCACAGCCCCCCAGGCCCGACCAATTGCTCGCGGTAGCCGCGCCAGAGAAAAACCAGGGCCACCGCCAACGCCGCTGCATTGGCCAAGACGGCGGCCCAGGCGGCCCCTTCAAGGCCTAGTTCAGGGCATCCCAAGCGCCCAAAAATTAGGCCGTAATCGGCGACCAAGTTGACGATATTGGCCACTACGGTTGTCACCAGCGGCGCCACGACATTGCCGGTGCCCAGAAAAAACCCGTTGAGCGCCAGCAAAACCAGCACCAACGGCACACTCAGAATGCGGATGGAAAAATACCGCCGCCCCCAAAACTGGACCTCTTCGCCCCCCCCCACCAGGGCGAAACCGGCCCAACCGATAAAAGACCGGACCAGGAGAATCAGCAGGGCCAATACCAAGGCCAATACCAAGGCCAATACCAAGGCCCGGTACAGGGTTTCAACAGCGGCCCGCTGCTGGTCGGCGCCCCAGTACTGGGCCACCAGAGCGGTGGTGCCCATGCGCACAAAGCCGGCACCCCAAAACACCACGTCGAAAATAACGCTGGCCGCCGCCACACCCGCCAGAAAAGCCACATCGGGCAAATGGCCAATCATCGCCGTGTCGGCGATACCAATCAACGGCACCGACAAGGAGGCCAGAATATTGGGCACGGCCAAGCGCAATATCCTACGGTCCAGCCGGCTCACTCGGCCTCATCACCACCCCAGCGGTAGCGCCCCAAATCGATCCGGGTCCCCTTGAATTCGACGCCCTCCTGTTCGAGTAGGACGTGCTGGAAGACATGAAATGTGGAATGCGCCCGGGGCGATACCTTGCCCTGCGCATTGATTACCCGGTGCCAGGGCAGATCCATTTCCTCCGGCATACCAGCCAGGGCAAAGCCCACCTGGCGGGCCCGCCCTGGATACCCGGCCAAGGTGGCTATCTGCCCATAAGTGGCCACTTTGCCATAGGGAATACGGGCGACCATAGCGTAAAAAGCCTGACGCATGGCCCGGCTCCCACTAGCAGTTGGGGGCCGCTGTCTCGTCGAGGCCATTGAGAAAATCCAGGGCTTTGGCGTAGCTGCGGCGTTCCAGATAGTGCATTAACATAGGGTCGGCCTGGTCGGCCAGGGCCTCTTTGAGCTCGTCGATGCGACCCAGGCGTTGGGCCAGGGTGGGACCCTGGTCGCTGCCCTGATCGCCGGCGGCGACCTGTGCCATGAAGGCATTGAGGGTCTGCTGTAGCTCTGTCTGTAATTCCATAATTGGTCTCGTCTCGTCAAGCGGCCATAATCATATAGATCAACCAGGCCTGGTGCGGATTTTCTATGCGGTAGGACTGCCCCACTGGCACGTGGATCATATCCCCTTCGGTAATGGCTCGTTGCTCCCCGTCGGTGATCAGGACGCCCTGATTCTCGAGAATATAGTACACCTGCTCCACATCCTCAGATCGCTCAACCGTCTGGCCCCCGGGTTGGACTGTTTCGCGGTCGATAAAGGCCAGGCCGCGCAAATGTCCCCCTTCACCCTCGCCCTGTGGCCCCAACTGACGCCAGCGCACGGCCCCAGCGCCGTCGCCCTGGGGTGCAGCGTGGCGCCAGTTGCGCACCACAAACTGGCCACCTTCGCCCTTGACCGGCATACTAATGACGTGGTGTTCAAGCCAGTCTTCGCCCTCGTTGAACATTTGGTGGTGGATCCCGGTGGGCAAGTAAATAGCGTCCCCGGCTTGGGTCGGATAGCGTTTGTCGTCAAAGAGAATCTCGCCGCTGCCCGAAAGTATATAGTAGACTTGCTCGAGGTTTTCGTGGCGGTGGTAATCCGAGGTTTTGCGGCCCTGCAGGGCGTGGCGGGCAAACCCGCCCAAGCGCTGCAGACAATCGCGCTCGTCGTCGCTGTCTCGCTCCACCGAGCGCAGACCGCCCCAGTGCACCGCGCTCATATGGGCGATTTTGGGCTGCGTATCGCGCCAGTTTATACTGTAGACCATGGTTCCTCCCTCAGCGTTGGTGACACTAATAATTCCTGGCTAAAATTCAAACAGTTCCCGGGCTGTCCCGCCCATGACCCATTCGAGATCCTCGGCGCCCCAAAAATCCCAACTCTGCGGCAGGGCCAGGGCCATCTCGACGGTTTCGTGGTAGCTGACTGGGGGAAAATCGCTGCCCCACATCATGCGGCGAGGGCCAAAACGCTCGAACACGCGGCGGACAAAGGGCTCGGCTTGGGCGTAGGGAAACTTCTTGCTCGACGAATAGAAGCCCGAGACCATAAAATAGACATTGGGGTATTGGGCGTAGCTCATCAGCCGTTCAAATTCGGGATAGTCGTCTGGGTCCCGGTCGAGATCGGGAAACCAACCCAAATGCTCAATGCGGAAGGGCACATGGGGGTAACGGCGGATATATTCTTCGATGCGCGGCTCGATAAAATACTCCATCCCGCCGCTCAAACTGGCCATGCAACCCACCTGGCCCACGGCCTCCCACACGGCTTCGTTGGCCGTGGTGGCCGGAATTCGCAAGCCGGCCAACTGGCAATTGGGCACCTGTTGCCGGATTTGTTCGCCGGCTTCATCAGCCTGATAATCGACCCCGCCCAAGGCGGCAAACCGGCCCGGGAACCGTTGCCGGCAAGCCAACAAATAGTCGTTGTCGTGGCAGCCCCCGTACTGGACCAACAGAGCCTGTTCAATACCGGCGTGGTCCATTTGCGCCAGCAATACCTCTACCGCCACGTATTTAGTTAGACCGGCGTGTACGTGTCCGTCGACAATGCGCATGGAGCCCGCCTACAACGCCCGGATGCGACGCATCCGCTCGCCCAGGTCAATAAGGGTATCGCGGTCGCCACCCACTTCGTGGATCAACGTCGAAGTGTAGCCGACAGCGCGCAATTCGGCCATCACCAAAGCCCAGTCGGTATCCCCGTCCATGAGATTGACAAAGCTGCGCTGGCCGCGGTCAAAATCCTTGAAATGGACTTTCTTGATGCGCGACCCCAATTCGCGGATCCAATGTTCGGGGTAGCCGTAGGCCATCATATTGGCGGTATCGAGATAGATGCCCACCCAATCGCTGCCGACCTCGTCGACCAGCAACCGGGCCTCCAGTGGCGACAAGAGGAATTTGTTCCATACATTCTCCAAGCCAATGGCGGCCCCGTGCGCCTGGGCCACCGGGGCCAATTCGCGCAAGGCATCGCGCAGATCGTCCCAGGCCTGTTGGTAGGTGCCTTCGCCGCTCAACTGCCCCGGATGCAGCAAAATGCCGTCTACCTCCAACAATCCGGCTATTTCCAGTCCCCGGACCACGCTTTTGCAGCACTGATCACGGGCGGCCTTGTCGCGGCTGAGCAAACTGCCCCGGTCTTTGTACCAGGCGATGACACTGCCAATTTCGACGCCGGCTTGCCGACACTTTTGACCGACTTCTTTTATCGCCTCATCGGCGAGATTGACATTGAGGTCTTTCTCTTCGGTAAACACCAGTTCGACGGCCTCGTAGCCGGCATCCTTGCACAGGGCCAGGGTATCGTCTAGGGAGAGATCGCCGAGTATAATCTGCGTGATTCCTGTTTTCATTTTTTCGTGCCTGTTGGGAAACGGCCAACAAAACTCCGACCGGCCTCAAGCCGGCGGCTTATTGGGAGGCCTGGGTAAACCTGCCCTAAAATTACTCTGAAGAGAGCCCCCAGTCCAGCCGCCGTCTGCTCTTGGCCCGGGCTTATAGTGCCAAGATAAATATTGAAAAACTCAGGACTGCACCCTATTTTTGAGCCGTTGTCGTTCACTTCCATTCAGGAGTATAAAATGGCTAAAGCAAAAGCAAAAGCAAAGAGAAAAGCTAAACCCAAATCGTCCTTCACCATTGGGCTAGTCGGGGTGGGTCGCATGGGCTCCAATATCGCCCGCAATCTCAAAGACAAGGGTTTCCCCGTCACTGTCGTCTTCGATAGCAATAAGCGTCTGGCCGGTAAAGTGGCCAGGGAATTGGGAGCCCAATCGGCCAAGACCCTGGCCGACGTGTCGGCGGCAGCCGACAATATCATCACCGTGGTCACCGACGACGCCTCGATGAAGGGCATTTTCGCCACCAAGGGCGACAGCCTCCTCGAAGGGGCCAAGGGCAAGGTCTTTATCAATTGCGCCACCATCTCGCCGGCCACCCACGTCGAGGTCGAAAAGCGGGCCGAAGCAGTCGGGGCCCAAAGTCTGGAAGGCTGCATGGCCTCCAGCATCACCCAGGCGCGCCAAGGCACCCTCTACCTGATGTGTGGAGGCAAGCGCTCTGTCTTCA
>WLWD01000616.1_pt1 | contig 74977 bp, 39 predicted proteins | sample 6712731 | NCBI WGS metagenome assembly WLWD01 (sample SAMN12718690, study PRJNA576275) | sponge metagenome | isolation source: marine sponge | host: Mycale hentscheli | place: New Zealand: South Island, Marlborough, Capsize Point | collected 2014-11-01
TGTGGGTTTAATGGGGTGGCTCTGGAGGAATCACTCGCTCTCGAACCACCAACCGGCACAGGGAAAGTATACACAGGAAAGGTAGGTCACGGCTCAAAGGACTCACAACCAGAAGATGCCCGAACTCTGTGACACGCTGCCACCAGAGTCCTCCTCACTCAGGTAAGTACGACAAGCTGGCTACTAACCCAGTGTTTACACAAACTAAGATTATTAGAGAACTGCCGATACACAGGCGCGCCCAAGCTTTTATAGCCATAGACACGCATGCGCAAAAATAGAAATGCTCACGGATTGACATCCGGACAATGACACAACATGCATGCACTCAGCAGATGATACAGTAAAGATAAATAACACAACACTAAAATAATACAAACAAAAGAGTTACTATAAATGAATATGTTCATTACTCCGCCCACAATTCCCCCCGCTAAGATTCGACAGGGGCGAATCTGATTCCACCAGGGCGGAGCTCGATTGATCGCAGGGCCACGCCTGCCGACTCATCCCATCCGCGTTGTTGTGGATCTTGCCTGGCCTGTACTTGATCACCACACAGACTCGCTGTAGGGCCAGGGCAAACCTGAGTAAACGTTTATTCAGGTGACAACCTGAAACGAGGGAGCAACAAGGCTGATGATCTGTAATGACAGTCACGTCCCTCGCGTAGAGGTAGAACTCAAAATGACTCAGGGAAGCCACAATAGCCAAGCATTCCAACTCCGTGACGGAGTAATTCTTCTCCGCCGGTCTCAGTTGGCGCGAGAAGAAACCCACGGGAAGTTCTTTCCCATCTCTGCATACATGGAGACAACAACCGACTCCCGAGCCCGAGGCATCGGTATATAACACAAAAACATCATGACTTACAGGAATAAATAAAACACAAGCATCACACACACCACATTTGAGCTTACGAAAAGCAGAGTCCATGTCCTCCGACCAGCTCACCCGGAGAGGAGCCCTCAATGAAGTTGCCGGAGTCAAGTGGCTCGAGTGAGAGGCAAACAAGGGAACAAACTGCCTATAATAAGACATGGCCCCAAGAAACGATCTGAGTTGTTTCTTGGTAACAGGGCGAGCAAAAGATCTCAAAGCCTCCACCCGATGTTCAGGCACAGAAAGGGAACCACACCCAATCCTATGGCCCAAATAAACTAAATACTTCCTGCCAAAGTGGCACTTCTTTAACTTAATAGTAAAGCCAGCATCACCCAAACACTCAATAACAGACTTCAGGTGGGCAAGATGTTCATCCCACGACTTACTAAACACGACTACATCGTCCACATAATTCTTACTACAGTGTGACACAGGTTCCAACACCTTCTCAACTACAGACTGAAAGATCGCCGGAGCATTTTTAAGTCCAAACGGCATACGTACATATTTAAATCTTCCAAACGGACATACAAAGGTTGTGAGCTCGCTGGAGTTCACATCCATGGGAATCTGATGAAACCCAGCAGTCAGATCAAGCGTTGAGAGACAACTACAAGGACCAACTAAGTCCAAAATCTCGGCTAACGAGGGTAACCAATAGCGGCGCAAGGGAGTCACCGCGTTCAGCTGACGAAAGTCGACACAAAGTCGGACACCGCCATCTTTCTTCCGAACAGGAACCAAGGGACTAGCCCAATCAGAGTCTGATTCAACTATAATACCGCCGGCAAGCAAGGAGTCGATTTCAGACTTGACAGCATCACGAATGCCTACCGGTATCTGCCTTGGGGGCAAGGAGACAACAGAAGCTCCATCTTCCAAAATAATGACACACGATCCTACCTTGGACAAGCCAGGGGACGTACTAAAATACTCACTCAGCTCAGATAACAAAGAATCAAGATCACACTTTCTATAACCAGTACACACATCACTATCCAAAGAAGTTTTACTAACTAAAAGAGAGTCATCTATACCGCAGTCTTCGGCAACAACAGTTATGGCATTGGCTTGTAGCGCAGGGCGAGGGGTATACACCTTCAGGTTACACCTGTGGGCAACTTTAACTGGGTGGTCATCACCTTTGGACACTCTGTAAGTTACGTCAGATGACCTACTGACAACAGAATAGGGACCTTCCCATGCAGCTTGTAGGGAAGCCTTGATGCCCGGGATCCTCATGAGCACTAAGGACCCAATCTCTAAAGGTTTGTCACGCACACCCTTTTTAGCACACTCAGCCCGCTTACCACTGGACACTGACTGATTGGCTGCCACACTATCAGAAATGACTGCCAACCGGTCGTTCAACGACACTAGCCATTCATCTACATCGACAGGATCAAAAGGTCTCTCCACCCACCCTTCATACACTACGTCCAGAGGGCCTAACACATCTCGACCATAGACAATACAGTGGGGAGAATAACCGAGGTCACGATTTGGGACCTGGCGCAAAGCGAATAACGCCAGAGGGAGAAAATCAACCCAATCCACCCCCGCGTCCACAGCCTTGGAAAGCATTGGTTTCAAACTGCCGTGCATCCGCTCAACAACACCATTTGACTGGGGACGGTACGGAGAAGTGGCTAACTTATCTATTCCCAACAGGTCACACACTTCAGTCATTAACTTAGACAAGAAGATGGTACCACGGTCTGACAACACACGAAGGGGAATCCCAGTGCGACTTATCACCTCGAGAAAACATTGAGCAGCTTCAGAGGCGGACGCTGTACGCATAGGGATGGCATCAGGCCAACGACTAGCGAGACACACGTACGTAAAGAGGTATTTAGAACCACGCTTACCCTTCGGTAAAGGACCCACCAGGTCTACACACACGCTTTCGAACGGAACACTCACGATTCTACGTTCAACCATAGGGGGTTTCTTGTTCCCCGCATTGTTCATTCTTAAACACACGTCACACGACTTGACAAATTCACGAATGTCACAGTGCATGCCAGGCCAAGTAAACTTGTTACCCAGCAGTTTTCTCATCCCACGTACCCCAACATGGGCAGTTTTGTCATGGGCGAGAGTCAACAACCGCTCTCTGAAAGCAACAGGAGCTACAATCTTTACAACTGGCTGATCATCAACCAACACTGAAAGCACAAGTAACCCATCTTTGAAAGAGTACCCGTTCAACGACTTACGACCCAACTCACAGAGAGAAGCTAGGGAGTCATCAGACTTTTGAGCCAAAATAACAGACTCAACGCCACCACTGGACGTGGGAACAGGCACAACAATATCAACACTATCATTAGACACATGTTCACTAGGAACAACAACAACATCAGAAATAACAGGTTCAGAAACTACATCACTAACTACTTCAGATACATCAACACACACATCATCAGAAACAACATCATTCGAAACAGAGGGAGAAGACACATCAGGTATAGAGAGAGACACAACCTCAACCCCGTCACTGCCTGCACTACCATCAACCACTGCCCCATCCCCATCCTCGTCAGGCCCATCAAGAAGCCCAGAAACGGAAGGTTCCGCCGCACTAGACCCAACTCCTACGGAAGGTAGAGAAGGACTATGGAAAACATCAATGGCAGCTAAGCGAGCAAGTTCCTCATCACAAACAAGGGGAACAGGCTCAGCTAGCTCAACTTGTCGAGCTCTACGTTTCTTACGTCTGCGCTTTTTCTTAGCACATTCACTTCTAGTCACAACATTTACTGAGGCTACCTCATCCTGGGTAGTGACAAGAGCAGAGGACACAGCCTCCAATGTCTCCCCACCAGAGTAGGCAGCTTCATCAGTCGCTGGTTGGGTGCTGCAGGTATCATGCAGGTGCCCCACCTCCTCAAGCAACTGATCTGCTTGAGTGGCGGCACCCAACAAGAGGTGCTCAGCCGTACTCGGCTCCATTGGTATGGAAAACAGTACCCTACCGGCCAAACTATCCCGGTGGGCAACAGCCACTCTGTGCTTAAAGCACATACCCTTAAACTCAAAATTGACAATGGCTACACGTAAAGTAACAGGATCACTGTCCCAACCCTTCACTTCAACCGTTTCCCCGGTCAGCTGGTCCTCGTAAACAAGGCATCCAGGGACTATGGAGATCTCAGCTCCAGTATCAGGCACAATCTCACACTTCGTGCCGTTCACACTACCAAAAGTATGGGAAGGACGATCTCTAACTGCCACCCAACTTGTATTATATACTTTTCTCTTTACACCATCCTTATTGTCTGTCTTGATATTGCGTTTCGGGCAGTCAGGGGACTTGTGTCCCGGCTCTCTACAAGTATAGCACACCAACCCAGCAGGTTTAGTACTTGAAAGACCTGGAGAACTACCACTACCATTACTACCCTCACCACTAGTGGATGAACCACTGCTACTATTACGGCATTCAAACGCTCTGTGTCCCCGCTTCAGACACTTGAAGCACACTAAAGGGGAGAAACCACGACCCACTCTACTACCGGTCGAGCTGGACTTCTCGAAAGAAGCAGCCGTACGGGTAGGGGAAATGGAAACAGCGAATTTACTCAACTCTCTCAAAGACTCAAACGACCTCTGGTCCATCACTTCCCTCTGAGAATGAGACAACGAAGACCGAAAGGCAGAACATACCAGAAACATGATAACTTCTTCTCTAGTTTTACACAACAATTCCAACGAACTAACAATACGACTGAGATACTTAAACTTCTCACTGGGGTTTGTGGAAAAAGGAAGTGCTGAAAATCCTTCCCTATATTGCACCCCAAGAGCAACCAGGTTGGAGCCCAACGACTCAAACAACCTTTCCTTAATCTCGTCATATGTAGCAACTTCTTTATTCAAGGTGGACAAGGCTTCCAAAGCAGACTCCGAGTGGAGCTTCTGCAACAGTACCCACTTCCACCGTCTACGTGGACAACCCATTATGGCTAAGTTAGATTCCAGGTTGGCGACAAACTTGGCAATATCCATACCATCTTTGTGGGCTGCTAGTTGACCGATCTCCCGAGACATGTCAGCATCGATCGAGTCAACACTACTACGACTACTACCAGATAACAAACCAGAACTTGCTAAACCATTAAAGAACTCAGAAAATGAGGATTTCAGTCTAGTATCAATCATTGTGGAAATCGGATCCACCTCATTAGGAATATGGGGACGCTCATCATCTCCCATCATTGTGCTAGCTGGGGAATCACTACCCACAGAACTACTAAATTCAACGTCAGACTCAGAAATGGGGGAAACACGAACTGTCTCAACCGCACCCAAAGAAGAGCCCGAAAATAGCAGAGGAGAAAGCCCAGAAGCAACACTCAGGCTATCAGTATCCAAACACACGGACTCACCACTTGCTCCTACTTTCTGCCTCCCACGCTTACACACTCGACCCGGCTGTTCACGTTGGCTCATCCAGGCAATCCAATCGAAGGACACGTTCCTGGAGAACACACACACGAAAACAACACACAAGTAAAACACAGGTGAGCGTAAAAGGAAAGACAAAACAACTTGCACACGGCACAGTACAAAATGCTAACAGAAATAACAAGACACTCAGGCACAAGACCAAAAATGGAAACACGCTAACAGGTGACAAACACAAAAATTGACAAGTCCGAGACGAAAATCACACTAGGCCTCGTGTACGGCGCTCCAATAGGAATCGACTAGGCCTCGTGTACGGCGCTCCAATAGGGATCGAGGAAGGAGAATGTCAATCCAACGATCCAGTAGATAGCAAGATGCACGCAGAAGTCCAATCCACGAATGGAATCCGAGTTTTAAATCGGTCACAAACGAAGTAGACACACGCACACAGCAAAATCCAGACAAAACACACGCACAAAACACAAGGAGACGATCTGATCCGAGTTTTAAATCGGTAGAAAGTTCAACACACGGTAACGAAATTTCGACGAACGAGGAGAAGACCTCAACACCGCTGCCGCCAATTGTGGGTTTAATGGGGTGGCTCTGGAGGAATCACTCGCTCTCGAACCACCAACCGGCACAGGGAAAGTATACACAGGAAAGGTAGGTCACGGCTCAAAGGACTCACAACCAGAAGATGCCCGAACTCTGTGACACGCTGCCACCAGAGTCCTCCTCACTCAGGTAAGTACGACAAGCTGGCTACTAACCCAGTGTTTACACAAACTAAGATTATTAGAGAACTGCCGATACACAGGCGCGCCCAAGCTTTTATAGCCATAGACACGCATGCGCAAAAATAGAAATGCTCACGGATTGACATCCGGACAATAACACAACATGCATGCACTCAGCAGATGATACAGTAAAGATAAATAACACAACACTAAAATAATACATGCTGTTGACAAACAAAAGAGTTACTATAAATGAATATGTTCATTACTCCGCCCACAATAATGTTTACCTTTTTAAAGGGGTCATTGAAGTTTTAATCATATTGTATTGTATAAAAATTAAACTAAGTAATTAGCTTATTTGTATTTTAAAATTCTAGCTAATGGTAAACATTTCAAGAAGAAGTACTGATGTTTTAAGTTCAGTACAATCACCTATTTAGTATGCTAATGTCAAGTTGTTTACATAATAGCTAATGTAAGCATATCTGTAATACGATGGTATGAAGTTCAAGGATCATCATTATTGTCAAATTTGTAACCAAGAATATACCAATGTCATTTTTGTATTTAGACGTCAAACATTTCTATTATTACCGTTTGTAGGACGAGACTCAACGTTACCCAGTTCAGCATATTGATCTAAAACAAAACAATGGTAGAAATACTTACACCAGTGTGATAATGTAGACATATATCATTATATGTAATACTATTTACATGCGTCAAGTGTGATATGGCAGGATATAATTTCACGAGCAAGCTAATCATATTTCACTCTCAGAAAGAACTATCTTGCTATATCACTTCTGACTAGTGTAATAAGAAGATGTCTTTTCTGCAGTAGTTTTTTCTAAGGTGGTAATAAGCTCAGTATTAACATCAGCAAACTGGTAAGCTAGGCTTTAATAAGTTACAACCATAACATCATGAGATATATTTGCAAGAAACCGAAAGTAACACCGTGAAGATATTTACCATAGAATAAACATAATAACTTAATGAATAAAAAAAAAAAAAAAAAAATAATAATAATAATAATAAATAAATAAATAAATAAATAAAGTAGTGATGTGCTTCAGCACAAATGGCAAGCGAGCTGGCCTGCTGAAATGTATAATTATATACTAGCCACTAATAATTTTTGTTACTAAAAACATTTCTGTTTATTTTATTGTTATTTTTTTGCAACACACAACACGTTTATTCATACTTGCTCACTGGATATACAACCTGTGTTGTAGCTATTCTGTGTTGTAACTTGATTATTGGACAAAGGATTTCAAGGGGTAACTAATCAAATTTCCAAGGATGGTTTGAGTTAGGATTGATAAACTAATGGGCTTTCGTTTAAGCGAATTGCCTTTCCAATGTATGCTCTGTTGAAAATGCTCTATTGTACCAGAGCTCTTCTCTCAGTGACTTGACCTTTGTACTTTGGATTTTCTATTAAGAACAAATCTGTTAGGTACGGCTTATAGCTATGACGAACAGCTCATTGACGAATTAAACGTATCACCGCTGCTAAAAAGAATAAATAACTCGGCTTACTTTGAAAAACCTAACTGTGAACGTCTCTCCCATTCTGTCTTCTTAGCTCTTTGTCGTTTTCTTTCTTTTCCTTGTATTAATTCAAAGTATTTTCTCCCATATTTCTTGCACCCAAGCTAATGTTTGCGTTTTTAAGTAGCCTCCGGGGGTTGACTGCATTGGCCACTTTGAACTTTGCCATATATATTTACACCAAAATCTCAATTAAGACTCGTTAGTGAGTCTCACTTCGCTTTTCCAATAAATAAGTAAATAAATAAATGAATTAATAAATAAATAAATAAATAAATAAATTTGAGTGCATGTCCCAGTTATTTCAATATATTATAAACTCACTTTGTGTAGGAATATGTAACAAACTTTGATGGTCGCCATATTTTCTACCTAAAGAAGAAAGAAAACATTTTTTTCTGAGGCCTGGAATATGATTATTAATGATAGGTTGTACTGTTTTGATGCAATGCACATGCGTACATTCACACAGATGAGTTAGTTGTGTGTTTGAGCACAAATGGCAAATGTACATGCCTAGCTAGGTAGCATAAAAACTGCAATATAGTTATGTGATATATTGTTCCGGAAAAACATTATTTTTCTATACTTCATGACGACAGAAGTGAATTCTATAAGTAGCTGTTGACTATTAAGTTTAGCAAACAAATACACAATTATTGTCTTACGTCATCCTTTCTTACATCCAACTTACCAGTAACTCTTGACAACAAACTCTCAGCTTTATACAAACAAATGGCCAGAGTTATTTTTGTTACTTTCACTAACGAATATAGTAGTGGTTGCATTTTTGTTCACTAGTCTGACTATCAGTGGCTCTCGACAATAAACTAGCGGCACTCAGCTGCCAGAATACAGTGGATTGTTTGAATCTACATTATGATAAAGGGTTTTCAATGCCATAGTAACCAGTCACAGCGACTTTTTGTGAATTGAAAAACAGGTGTTGTCACACAATTTGAAGCCGAAGTTTAAAGTAAGACTTCTTAATGACATAGTATCAGAGAAACGCTATGTGTAAAGATAAAATACAGGTAGCCGCACATGTTTATCCACATATACATCGACAACAAACATATTAAAAGTTTACTTCAATATAGACGTAGTGTATCACTTCGCATGCTCACTAATATAATTTAAAAAAATGTATGTGTAATTCATCTACAAAGTATTGTGCATAGACTGAAGTTCTGGTGAAAGAGAGAGAATAAATCTAATAAATAAGAGAAGGCAGAATAAGAAATTGTGAAGTGATAAATTAGATGAGTAACAATATTCAATTAATATATGAACTGTTGAGAGTGAGATTGTAGCATAGCAGTACCTCTTAACAGTATAAATACAGAAATTGAGTGTTTGTTTACTGGCTGATTGTCGTAGCTCAGTGACAGAATGTTTGTGCATTATACAAGCAGTCTTGGGTTCGATTCTCAGTGACGACCAAATATTATTTATTCTGAATTGTTAAAAAAAAGCCGGTGAAAGAGAGAGAATACATCTAATGAGTAAAAGAAAGCTGAGAAAGAAATTGTGAAACTATGTAGGATATTATTTTAATACTATAATAGTACGTATAAAATATCATAGCATTCACCTTGTTTGGTTACAAATGATTTTAGTAGAGCATAGTTTTGATCTAATAAAAACAAATAAAAAAATATTATATTATCACATTTTTGTTTCAATCACTTTTAATATCGTGAAAAAAATTATATACAGTTTTAATTATACAATAATTGCATTAATTTTTAGATGTAAATACATTTTCCCTACATTATGTTAAAGTTTAATTTAAAAAAAACTCATTTTGTTTATTTGGTATAATGCTTATATTAAAAAAAAATTATCTATCATGTGATTGGATTAAATGTATTCTAATCAACTAAATTTAATTATTATTATTTAATGAACAGTATAATATTTTATTGTCTATTGTAGTAATTTTATAATACCTTCTTGTGATGCAATAATGTCACCAGCATCATCTGAAAGATGTGCATAAGATAATTTTACGGTTGTGGTAGTCACATTTGATTGTAAGTATAAAACTTATAATTGAATTATGTAAAATTATGTAATTATATTATAGTGTTACAGCAGGTGACTTCATACAAGATCAAATTTTTGTATTTGCTAAATTGTCTTAGTAATGTTTCATGGTTTACTTTGTCAAGTGTGATGTGGCAGGATATTTCATAAGCAGGCAAATTGTGTTCATTAGACTGAAAATAAATCCTTAGAAAGAAGTATCTTGCTATGTCACCTTTGACAAATGTACTAAGAGGTTTTTATTCTATATATCTTCAATGCACAACATGCTTCTGTCATTTTTACACTAACTACCTACCTAACTATAAAATAGAATGACTGAATCTTTACTATGAAGTTCTACTATCATCATTATTATCTAATTCATAACCAAGAATATGCCATTGTCATTTTCTGTGTTTTACCTTTATTAAGATGAGGAATAATGTTATCCAGTCCAGCATATTGACCTAAAACTAAGGTGGAAATACCAATACAAGTGTGTTAATGTAGACATAATCGTTGTATGCAATACTTTTTAAACGAATAAAGTGATATGGCAGGATATTTCATAAGTAAGTATCATTATTTTATGTTTTATTGGATGGAAAATAAAGGATAGAAAGAAATATCTTGCTATATAACCTCTGACTAAGAGCTTTTATTCTGGATATCTTCACTGCACAACATGCTTCTACCATTTTTGTATAAACTACCTAACTATAACAATAATGTTTACCTTTTTAAAGGGGTCATTGAAGTTTTAATCATATTGTATTGTATAAAAATTAAACTAAGTAATTAGCTTATTTGTATTTTAAAATTCTAGCTAATGGTAAACATTTCAAGAAGAAGTACTGATGTTTTAAGTTCAGTACAATCACCTATTTAGTATGCTAATGTCAAGTTGTTTACATAATAGCTAATGTAAGCATATCTGTAATACGATGGTATGAAGTTCAAGGATCATCATTATTGTCAAATTTGTAACCAAGAATATACCAATGTCATTTTTGTATTTAGACGTCAAACATTATTACCGTTTGTAGGACGAGACTCAACGTTACCCAGTTCAGCATATTGATCTAAAACAAAACAATGGTAGAAATACTTACACCAGTGTGATAATGTAGACATATATCATTATATGTAATACTATTTACATGCGTCAAGTGTGATATGGCAGGATATAATTTCACGAGCAAGCTAATCATATTTCACTCTCAGAAAGAACTATCTTGCTATATCACTTCTGACTAGTGTAATAAGAAGATGTCTTTTCTGCAGTAGTTTTTTCTAAGGTGGTAATAAGCTCAGTATTAACATCAGCAAACTGGTAAGCTAGGCTTTAATAAGTTACAACCATAACATCATGAGATATAGTTGCAAGAAACCGAAAGTAACACCGTGAAGATATTTACCATAGAATAAACATAATAACTTAATGAATAAATTAAAAAAAAAAAAATAATAATAATAATAAATAAATAAATAAATAAATAAATAAAGTAGTGATGTGCTTCAGCACAAATGGCAAGCGAGCTGGCCTGCTGAAATTTATAATTATATGCTAGCCACTAATAATTTTTGTTACTAAAAACATTTCTGTTTATTTTATTGTTATTTTTTTGCAACACACAACACGTTTATTCATACTTGCTCACTGGATATACAAGAGCAAGACCTGTGTTGTAGCTATTCTGTGTTGTAACTTGATTATTGGACAAAGGATTTCAAGGGGTAACTAATCAAATTTCCAAGGATGGTTTGAGTTAGGATTGATAAACTAATGGGCTTTCGTTTAAGCGAATTGCCTTTCCAATGTATGCTCTGTTGAAAATGCTCTATTGTACCAGAGCTCTTCTCTCAGTGACTTGACCTTTGTACTTTGGATTTTCTATTAAGAACAAATCTGTTAGGTACGGCTTATAGCTATGACGAACAGCTCATCGACGAATTAAACGTATCACCGCTGCTAAAAAGAATAAATAACTCGTTTACTTTGAAAAACCTAACTGTGAACGTCTCTCCCATTCTGTCTCCTTAGCTCTTTGTCGTTTTCTTTCTTTTCCTTGCATTAATTCAAAGTATTTTCTCCCAAGTTTCTTGCGCCCGAGCTAATGTTTGCGTTTTTAAGTAGCCTACGGGGTGGACTCGCATTGGCCACTTTGAACTTTGCCATATATATTTATACCAAAATCTCAATTAAGACTCGTTAGTGAGTCTCACTTCGCTTTTCCAATAAATAAGTAAATAAATAAATGAATAAATAAATAAATAAATAAATAAATTTGCGTGCATGTCCCAGTTATTTCAATACATTGTAAACTCACTTTTTGTAGGAATGTGTAACGAACTTTGATGGTCACCATATTTTCTACCTAAAGAAGAAAGAAAACATTTTTTTCTGAGGTCTGGAATATGATTATTACTGATATGTTGTACTGTTTTGATGCAAGTAATTATACTTATCACATGTGCGAATTATACTGAATTCAACGGTATTACCCAGAAAGAGAGAAAAGCCAGGTCATGTCTGTGTATTGGACTTTTTACTGTTTTGATGTACACATTTGAATTGCTTATTAAACAAAGGGTGCTCAAAGAAGATTAATTAAGCATATGTACAACAATTAAAGTTGCACCACAATTGAAGTCATACTTGAATGGTTTTAACTCTTTCTGATTCATTAATATACTTATTATACAGTCAATATTTACTTCCATTTATTTTGTATTTCACTAGTCATATATATATTAAAATACAGCAAAAATTTCAACCATTATTCAATGGTCATCATCAATATTATGTGGATGACAAGAAATTCAAAAAATTGTCCTCAATAACTTATTGCTATGACAGAGCTATAATGAAAAAAAGCTACATTTTTGTCAGGCATTTATATGCTGGAGTCAATAAACCAGTATTCCTGTTCATTGATAGTGCACTCATTCTGATTTCCAAGATGCCTAACAACATCTCTTGTACTGTTCTTGCTGGTGTTCAAAGTACACATGCGTACATTCACACAGATGAGTTAGTTGTGTGTTTGAGCACAAATGGCAAATGTACATGCCTAGCTATGTAGCATAAAACTATAGTTATGTGATATATTGTTCCTGAATAACATTATTTTTCTATATGTCATGACGACAGAAGTGAACTCTATAAATAGCTGTTGACTATTAAGTTTATCAAACAAATACACAAATATTGTCTGAATTGTTAAAAAAAAGCCGGTGAAAGAGAGAGAATACATCTAATGAGTAAAAGAAGGCTGAGAAAGAAATTGTGAAACTATTTATGATATTATTTTAATACTATAATAGTATGTATAGAATATCATAGCATTCACCTTGTTTGGTTATAAATGATTTTAGTACAGCATAGTTTTGATCTAATGAAAACAAATAATATAAAAAAATATCATATTATCACATTTTTGTTTCAATCACTTTTAATATCGTGAAAAAATTATGAACAGTTTTAATCATACAATAATTGAATTAATTTTTAGATGTAAATACATTTTCCATACATTATCTTAAAGTTTAATTAAAAATATTAAAAAAAATCATTTTGTTTATTTGGTATATGCTTTTGGTAGTAAATATGCACTTAGTCAATCTGAAATTTCCTAATCCTCCACACTTTATGGTATTTAACTATAGTATGTCCACGTTGAGTTGGCGCGACCACAAATGTGGCAAAAAAGGAATGCACTTGACGAAACCGGAGACCAATTAAGGTCACATGACAGTAGTAGCTCAAACGAGCGAAAACGTCGGCGCCCACAGTAAAAACGGGGCGGGTCCTAGGTGCGCATTATTACCGTAAGTTTACTTGTTGAAATGAAAAAGAAGCTAAAGCAGTTTCTTCCGCGGCTGTATTCAATATATGCCCAGTTATAACTAATCACTCGTAGTTTATAGTTTGTACGAGCTTCTAGTTGTGCGCTCAAACTGGTTGAAGGTTGCGGAGGGTTATCTGGAGCTACAAAGCTTAGAGGAAAGAAGCACAGGACCGCCGCTGAATGCCTCCTCAAGTAAGTCTGATTGTTGTGTGCTTAAGTGTGTATTTAAACTCTATTCTTATTTCTTGGTGTGACGAATTTCTGAAGTACTCAACAGTAATGTGAAGAATCCAGCACATCACCTACACTTTAGCTATGGCCACACACATTCCAGTATTACTTTGTCCTTCACACTGAATCATTCATATCATTTTATTCATGATTTTACTATATTTTATATCTACTTGTTAAATTTCAACTTTTTTTAAATTATACAAAAAAAAAAAGACAATTACCATAATTTTATAATGACATGTACAATATATATATTATATAATTTTATGATGACATGAAATTGTGGCAGATACAAGCAGCAGTTGAATTTGGAGGGTGGTAAATAGCATCACCATAACCATAGAGAACTGTACCTATATAGACATGAGTAATGGACAGCTAAAGCATAAATAGTGGCATGTAGAGTCTATGATGAATTGTATATCTTATTATCTTGGTCAGCAAACAGTAAATTGGCTGAGTTTCTAAATAAATAGGCCCTATTTAAACAGGTAAGAAAATCTGAGTGGACAAGCAACCCGTGATACAAACGTACCTCACATTGTAGCTTGCTCTTGTTAAGTAGCCTTGAATAGCAACAAATTCCTGAGCCTAAAATGAACCAGAATGTCAAGCAGAAGGGTAGAAACGAAGTCACCAAACTTACGACTGCTTTTTGTTTACAATTGTCTCTGAGGTACTGCGCACGTGTTTGGACCAGTTTGAGCGCGTGACTAAATCCCGCCGTGTGTAGCGCGGGAAACGTGTGGTTTTATTTATTCCCATAGACTTTTCTATTGAGTTTTGAAACTGCACTTTCCCGCTGGCTCAGAAGTTTTTAAAGGGAATTTTCTGGACCGCTTCGGCACGAGCTTTCGAATGGTACAAACCCCGGAAGCGTAGCTACTTCCGTTCAAAAGTTATTAACGGTTTTTACCGCGCCAACTCAACTTGGACATACTATAATACAATAAGAAGATGAACCAACTTATTATTTATATAATTTCCATAAATCCTGCTTTGGATATACGTAGAATATACACACTACATATTGTGTATGTATTACAGTATTTTTATACAGTGATAAATTTTTAGTTTTATAAATGTATGTAGAGGTATAGTTTATGCTTGCTGAAATACAAAATAATGATAGTAGTCAGGCGTATTAATCTATCTTGTAATTGGATTAAATGTATTCTAATCAACTAAATTTAATTATTATTATTTAATGAACAGTATAATATTTTGTAGTCTATTGTAGTAATTTTATAATACCTTCTTGTGATGCAATAATGTCACTAGTATCACCTGAAAGATGTACATAAGATAATTTTACAGTTGTGGTAGTCACATTTGATTGTAAATATAACACTTATAATTGAATTATGTACAATTATGTAATTATATATAGTGTTACAGCAGATGACTTCATACAAGATCAAATTTTTGCATTTGCTAAATTGTCTTAGTAATGTCTCATTTTATACTTTGTCAAGTGTGATGTGGCAGGATATTTCATAAGCAGGCAAATTATGTTTCATTAGACTGAAAATAAATCCCTAGAAAGAAGTATCTTGCTATGTCACCTCTGACATAGCTATTAGAGCACATTTCTAGTGAAGTCTAGTTTTGTTCTTGCGTGGGCGTACACGTGCACCTTTTCTCCTACGCGCTTGCGCGGGCCGGGTAACTTTCTTAGCAACATTTTGTTTTGTTTACCCGCCATACGAAGTAGCGATGCCCAGTGAAACAAATTCTGTGAAAGAGAAACAAAACGTTAGAAACGCTGGTTAAGAGGTTTGAGGGCGTTAGAAACTCCAGAAGAAAAATTACTAAGGAGAGTGATAAGAAATGAAAAAGGCAGGGCAAGGAGGAGGAGAGCTAAAACGAAACAGAAACAGGTAGCTAAGTAAATAATCTTTCTTTTTGAAAAGCCATTAAATGTTCCTAGCCACACTAAACATGCATGGAATAGCTGCAAATATAGGGAACATGCATCGCTCGCTTCGCTTAGTATATTAATAACTTGTTTGTTAACTGCTACAGCCCTTATAAATTTTGTTAGCTCTTATTATTAAAACAATGTATGGATTTTGTTATGGTTGTAAATCGACTCTTTTCACCCATTGTTTCCTATAGTGGATAGGACTAAATGTCCTATAGTGGACATTTATCCCTACAGGAAAGTAGTCTCGCGGGCCACACCCTTTACCCAATATGAAGAGAAAGAAAGGGTCTGGTCAAGTTCACGTATGCGTTTGGTCTCACTGGTCCTGGAATTTCTCGGACCGGTAATTGGTTTTAAGTGACAGTGACCTCACTATATAAACAGAGACGTTCGCGCGCAAATTTAGCTTGGTTCTATGGAACTGTAGGAATGAATTGCTGCTCACGGACTTTCCATAGCCTGTTGGATCCCGATTGCTTCCAACTGCTTCTCCATCAGTGTAAGTCCGAATACTCGAGCACTCTCCGCCACCGCTGCAGTTACATCCATGTCGACAGTAATTTCAGCGCGCTAAAATCACCTGAACCGTGATTACCGCGTAATCAAAGATATATTACCGCAGTGGTTACACTTGTGCTGACAATGCAAGACCAAACGCATACGTGAACTTGACCAGACCCTTTCTTTCTCTTCTTATTGGGTAAAGGGTCTGGCCCCGCGAGACTAACAGGAAAGTTGGTGAAAGCATGAAATGTCCTAAATACGTGTATACGGGAAATTCAAGTTTATGCCCTGTAATGACGTTCAAAGTACACATGCGTACATTCACACATATAAACTAGTTGTGCTTGAGCACAAATGGCAAATGTGCCTGCCTAGCTTACACAATATTTTCTTAAGTCATCCTTTCTTACATCCAACTTACCAGTAACTCTTGACAACAAACTCTCTGCTACAACAATATGGCCAGAGTTATTTTTGTTACTTTTGCTTACGAATATAGAATTACATACCTCAGCTTCCTTGAGTAGTTGTTGCATTTTTAGTCACTAGTCCAACTATCAGTGGCTCTTGACATCAAACTAGTGGCACTCAGCTGCCAAACTATTGTGGATTGTTTGAATTTAAATATGGTAAAGAGTTTTGAGTGCCATAGTAACCAGTCACAGCAACTTTTTGTGAACTAAAAAACTGGTTTGACAACAATTTGAAGCCTAAGTTTAAATTAGACTTCTTAATGATGTAGTATAAGAGATACGCTGTGTTTAAAGATAAAATATAGGTAGCCACACGTGTTTAAGGGGCCTACATATAATCCATAATATTCATTGCCAACAAACATATTAAATTTTTACTCCAATATACACGTAGTGTCTTGCTTTGCGTGCTCACTAATATGTTCATATAAATTGTATGTTTAATTCATCTACAAAAGTATTGTGCATTGACTTTTTTTGTATAATTAATAGGCTCTGGTGAGGCTAAATCTACTACTATAATGTATAATATTATTTTAATACCATAATAGTATGTATAGATCTTCTTTGGTTACAAATGATTTTACTTAAGCATAGTTTCGATCTCATGAAAACAGAAGATAAAAAAAACCGATCAATTATACACATTAATGTTTCAATACATTTTTAATCTTATGTTTTGTTTTAAATAAAAAATAACGAAATTTTTATCTCAAGTGTTATTGGAATTGCTGCTTTGTGTACAAAATCATAAGTAAAAGTTACTTTTACAGATATGCTTCCTCAAGTTGTTGTACAATAAATTTAACTTGGCATACCCAAGTGGTAAATTGGGAAAACTTCAGGTAATTGTGAAAATTTAAATTGTCCCGATGAGTATTCTTGCTATTGTTATTGTTTCCAATTAAAATCTTGGATACTGCAAAGCATCAAGCCTTGAAAATACAATTATGATAGCTGATTATGTCCATGATAGAGTTAAATAGCTATGACATGGATTTACAGTTTCATAAAGTCAGTAGCAAATACATATGTTGAGGATAATGCTACTACATTACAAAGGATGGGACTCACTAAAACAGCTGGTAAAATGGTGCACATGCTCAACACATGAGTGAAGGCAGGCTGATGCATTTTGTTTTAAAAATATGAGCAATGAAGCAAATAGCTTTTTGCAGAATTTGAGTATTATAAAATCTGCCACCTACTTGTTTAGTCCTCTTATTAGTGCCTCATATCTACAATAATACCATTCTCACAAAACGTAACATATATAGCTATCTTTTGCCAATAACCAGATGAAGTACATTCACCATAGTAAAAACTTGCAGCATCAGCTGTCAAAACAACCATATTATTGGAACTAGCCAAGCCTGTTCCAAAATGAAATCGATAGGACATTTTATGAAATGTTCCCCACCTCTCTTTATCTGCTCAAACTGAATACTTTTTGAGTCTGAGGCTAAAGTAGGTCTTATTTGTTGACTATCCAGGAAACTAGAATGCTGTCTCTGTTGACCAATTTAGATAACCAATGGCATTGAAGAGGGCAATCAAAAGCATTACACTGTCTCCAGAATTATGTCATAAGTAGCGAGTAACTGAATAATTAAATGAAAGTGTGTAATCCTAAACAAGAAGGATTTAGTGACAGCAGGAAAATAATATAAGCAACATTATTTAGTAATTCTTTGGGGAACCTTCTTAAAGTAGACTAATCTGTGTGTGCTTTGTTTCAACTCTGAAAGAAAGATTTATGAACATCCCTAAAACTCTGTAGTTAACCATTAATTAATTATAATATAGCTATTATAGTACACTTTTAATCTCTTGCATGAGAATCTCACTCATTAACCCACTACAACACACTATACAATAACTCTTGACTAGTTCATATATGTAATTTAAGCAGACATGGCACAATTGAAAGTTTGCAGTGTCTGAACTATCAGAAAAGAATTCTACTATGTAATAAATTTCATTCATAGTCAGTAGTTATCTGTATCCCTGTACTGAGTAATAGCTATCAGATAAAAAATTTAAGTATTCATAAATAGAAAAAGTTTAAAGTTGTCACATTAAAAAAATAATAGCTAACCCACAAATCACCTTTTTTCTTCGTTATGGACACTGGTTTGGTTTCTTTTTGATCTAAACATATTAGAAACAATAAAATTAACAAGAGATTTGTGAGTATGGAAGTACAATACACATCTCAGAATATAAAATTAGAAGTACTATAGACAATACAATAATGTGCTCATCGTGCTAGTAGTACATATGTGAAAAATTATTTATAATATATATAATTTATATATATATTGGTTTATTATACTAAATAAATAGGTCAATAATTAATATATGTATTCACTACTCCTGTTGTGTTCATTAGAGCTAGATATAGTAAGATGTCATCACTGTACTGCAAATCTCGTTCAATTTGGCAATTTTGCTGCTGAAATTTAAAATTTCATTCTACCAGATGATAAAAAAACCAACAACAAAAAAATCCATAAAATTGTTAAATTATTTAATAACCCCTCCCACTCCCTCCTATCTTCCCCCTCCGCCCAATTTATTAGCATTATGATGGTATATTATGATAATGATAAATAACACAAACTAATGCTATGGAGAAACAGAAGTGTGTGGGCAGGAGTGTATAGGACCACACATACCACTTAGAACTTGGTCAGATGTGCAATGCAATTGTTATAAATGTGACATAAGATGAAGATATCATGTCTGTTAATTGGTTGCTGTATTAAAATATTGATCCATTGAAAAAAGAGGTTACCTGTTATTGGAATTTTGGTTTTGGTAGAGGAACCTAGAAATGTCATATTAATAATAATTATCATTATTTAAACGAGCATACATCATTATGAATGTTTATGTATAAATACTAGTATTGTAATAACTACATTAGAAATGTAATCATTACGACTATCAATTACATTATATAGCTAATGTATACTTTCAATGTTAATAGCAAATCTTACAGACTTGTTAAGAAAGATCCAAGTATGACTCAGGAAACTAATATAAGTCATTATATTAGAGTATTTAGAAAAGAAAGGTACAATTCCTACTACTGTTGTAGAACAGGCTAAGACTCAGAGAATGGTTTAATTCTTACTGTTCCATACATAGCAGGATTTAGTGATAGTATTCAGAGAGTATGTGGAGACTTTGACATAAACAACACTCAAGTTGGGTAGCACACTAAGAACACGTCTTACTAAAGTCAAAGATACTATACCCATTACCACTGAGTCATCTATAGTATAGAGTATATGCTGCAGCTGTAGTAAAGTATGTATAGGTGAAACAACTAGGTTTGAGCACAGAATGAAAGAACACCAAGATGCTTGTAAAGAGGTGATGAGAAGGTTTCAGTCAATGCTGAACATGCTTGGCAACAACATTTTCCCATTAAATAGGAAGAGGTAAGAGGTGTAGACAGAGCCAGTTAGAATAGTGAGTTAAAAATCAAGGAAGATCTACACATACATAATGATGCCAGACAACAAGTTTAACAGAAACTTAGGTTTAGAGTTTTCAGGATGCTGGCTGTCCTTGCTCCCTGCAAATCAACCTCCAGGATATAATTAATGGTAAGTATAACATTCAGAAATCTTGTTGTTTACATTGTGTTGTTATATTATAACCTCAGAGAGTTTGACCTCAGTTGACCCATGAAGAGAACTTTGGCAAAAAAAGTTGGGTTAAGTTTTCATTCACTATATTGGCTGTTAGAATGAGAAAGTTTGCTATTATTAAAATTATTTCAGCCACTAAGGACTGAACAAGAGTAACAAGATGAATAAGTATTTATATGGTAAGGCATTAGGATCAGGAAATGGTGACAGGTGATAAAATGCAATATGATTGGTTGAAACTTAATCAATAGAAAGGTTTGGGAATCGTATTTGTCAAATATACATTTAATAACAAAATTACTGAATGTATTCACATCTTGTTATTTTCTCTCCAAAACCAAGAAATATTAATTTATAAACAATTAAATTTATTATATCAAATGTTGACAAGCTACATAAATGAAGCACTAAATGTGCGAACCCTCAGCGATACTATACAGTGACTACCTATTGCAAAATCAGGTCAGACCAATATTAGCTGTTCTGTTTTAAGATACTAAATTATGCTGCTTTGGCCACTAACTTTTGTTAAAAAAATACTAGATTTTATTATTATTTAATTAAACACACATACTTTTAACAGTCAGTCTAGCAACACCAATGTAGATTGCATATTCATATTCAGAATAACATGAATATTTCCCCTTGTTATTAAGTGTGATGTTATTGATAGTCAATTGATATATATATTGATGAGGTTGAGAAACATTAGTGTTATTTCCTAACTTTCCTCCATTGAATTCCCATCTCACTTCACCTAGAGAAAAACAGCTGAAATTTACAGTATCACCAGTCAATGCTCTTAGTTTAGTTGGATTGAGTATTATAGGTCTTTCACCTGTAACAATAACATAATGTCATTATGTTTATCATATAGCACTGTAATGTCAATCATTATGATTAATTTGAAGAAAGTCTGTTACATTTTAGTTAATAATATTAGAGAGTAAAAGGTGACTGTGTTTAAACGGTGCGCTCGCTCCCTTTAACAACGGTTTCAGACACTCAAATTTGGTGTCAGTGTAGCTAAAGGGTAGGAGATACCTGTGGGTCAATAAAAAGAAAACCAAAAGAAAATATTTTTGTCGGTGTTTGGGCTCTAATGTACATTTTAGATTATACGTAATTGGTCCCTTTTCCCAAGTACTGTCACATATTCCTTCATAATTTAACATTTCACATAACACCTGAACTACACATTAATAAAGCAAAACTAAAGTAAATGTTTGATTGATTAATAAATTTAATACCATAATTTCTCAGAGACATATTTAGTAATGCCTTCCTAATCTTCAAAATATTACATTTTTATTTAAGTCTTTACTACGGTTGTGCTATTTTAATTTGAAATAAAGACCTTCAACCCATTACAAGGTTGTGCCATCTTATTTATAATTATAATTAGTTATGTAGAGTGTTAAAACTTGAATATACTATACTATTATGTTGAAACTTTAGTCTTAGATATTTTTAGTAATTTTATCCACTTATAAAAACTTACTCTTCACTTTAAGAATGGAGTGTGCAATGAACTGTGACCGATCTTCTTTAATACCTTCACAAGTGTATACTCCTTTATTTAAAAAGAATACTTTGTTTATGACTAATTCATTCCCACTTTTCCGCAATACATTATACTGCAGTTTAGTACTATTATTATGCTTCCAGATTGGAGTATGGAAAGACTGGCAATTTATGGTATGGTTAGCATTTGTTGTTATTGTTGATTCATTTGGACTAATTAATTCTGGCACTGAATGTAAAAAAAAAAGTAAATAGAAAAAGAAAATAGAATTTTATATAATTATTAGTTCTCTCTCCTCATATAAAGTCCAGGGAGCAAATTATGTTGATAAAATCAATATAACTAGTGATGTGTTTGAGCACAAATGGCAAGCTAGCCTAGTCTTATGATGGATTTTAACTTCTAACACTCAAATTTTAAAAGGTAAAGGCATTTCAATGCCATAGTAACCACTCGCTGCAACTGTTTGAATTGAACAACAACAACAGCAACAACAACAACTACACCAAACAATACACGTTCTTGAAATGGTTTCTTTGTGATATTCTTTAGCTAAAGAGTAGATGTAACCCACAATACATTCACACTACTGGACATACCTACACAAGACTTACCTTCCTGGTTAGTCTAGTGGACAATAAATTTTCAAGTAAATACTGTTGCGTACGGCTTATAAACATGACAAATAGCGCATTGAAAACTCGAATAGAAATGGAACTCGGGTAAATTTTCAAGTTTTAACTGCATGCCCACACTTGACTCAGGATACCCTGGATTCCCCAGTACTTCCCCTGGTGAGCAGATATTCCAGAACCTGTAGAAACCTTCTCCCCTCCCCTACAAGCATTTAAAACTATAAACAATTCAATTTCTAGGGTGATAAGCAGTGTTGTTTTGGTTTAGCAATTCCAGACTTTCTTAGTTTTAGTTATTCATACTACAAAAAAATCTTGAATGCTTGGTTTTTAGTCCAAATTCTCCCTGAGATTTAGTTAGTTATACTACTATCAATTGTCTTAGTTTTAGTTTATTTATGTTGCCTCTCAAATTCTGCAATAATGAGACTCCTTAAAAAAAGTTGTTCATGTAGTTTTTCCAAAGAACTTCAAAAATGGCATATGTCTGTGAAAACTTGGGTATTATTAATAAAGTATGGTATTTGTATTTGTTACGTAGTTTAGAGAATAATTACTTGAGGGGAATTTATATTTTCATTAATAATGACATAATTCAAGGTGAATTGTTTACAATAAAATTGCTTAGTTGTAGTTTTTGTCATCCACTCCACAGGTAGTTATAGTTATTATTGAATTTACTGTCTTCTAAAATAATTAGTTTTAGTTTTTTCATATTCTGTACAGCTTAGTTTTAGTCATTCTTATCAAAACAATACAGTGGTCCCTCTCTTGAGAGACCACCCAATGGTTACAGATTAAGTGGTCTTTCAAGAGGAGTGGTCTTTCAGAAAATTCTATTCTTAGTCATGCCAGAGAAGTATTGTACCATTAATTACCAATTTGTTATATTATTTAAGAATTCATCTGGTTATCATTAAACAGAAAATTAGTTTATTCCACAATTCATCTGGTTAACATTAACAATTAACAGAAAATCAGTATTAACTATTGAAAATTGAAATGGATGTAAATAATCAGTAAGTGATGTGTATAGAAGTATCACATATCATTCGTGCAACAATGTCTTTGCTTTCAAGCAGCTCAGAATTTTCTTGTCCAAGGGCAAGTCTTGAAGGTAATTATTTTAAAGTCGTCATTAACTTTAAACTTGCATTTCTCTTGATGACAGCTAAATCTCTTATCTGCTTCAACAGTAGTGCTGATGTGGGAGTACTCTCCTGCTGTCACTCGCTTAGTGCAAGAAACAGAGTGATCATTTCTGCCTCCAAAAACACCATAATCTTGTATTATATTCTGTCAAATAATATTTCATCACGGTGTTGCTATTATTCATACTTTTCTTACCGTTGCTAAAATAGTTTACCTGGAAGTTGCTGCGACATCGCCCAGCGGGTAAAAGTGCGGCAAGGTCACGAAGAGATCACCTTGCAGTTTTTCCACTGCTGTGCTATTTCAATACAGCGCGTAAGTTTCCCATTAAAAAATGTATGGGACAATAGCTGTTCAATTGAAATTGCACGGGGAAAGTTAAATAGCTAGTAACTAATTGATATACCTCGGTAACTAAGTGGAAACTAAGTGAAATACCTAGGTAGTTAAGTGAAATAGTTCGGTAAGTGCACACCCTACATCAGTTCCAGCAGTTCCAGTAGTTTGTAGTTGGAGACAATGTATTTTTTTACCACAGAACCTCTACCAGTACTAGACGGAATGCTTTACAACAGATTAGGAGGAGTCGTACGATGAAATAAAAGTTCCAGCAATGCTAATCCTGAAATAAGGAGATAGTGACTGAACGGTATACAGTGTAGCTACAGTTGCAAAAGACTTTTTAAAAATCTGGTCTACTATTAGCGAGTAGCACGGGTAACCTGTGCTATTATTAGGGGTCAATAGCACTCGTAAAGCAATTGAAATAACACTCGGATTCGCAGAAGTGAATTTGGAGGAAATTCCTCTCCGTTTTGTTTTCTTACTTGGGTAGATATTTCTTTCAGGGGTGTAACTTCCGAGGTAACTTCTCCGCTCAGTAGAAATGTGTGCACACCATTGTTTCCATACATTGACACAGTATTTTTTGTCAGCCATGGTCTTAGAAGGTATAGCACTAAGCTTGGCCTTCATAACCTTATCCTCGTTTTTCCTGGGAGCAAATGTTCTCTTTCGTCGCTTTGTTGGGAGGCTCCAAGTTATAGCCAAGAACAGAATGTTCCGTGAGTTGCTCTTGCTGAATAGCTGGGTCTACTTGACCAGTAACTAAGGTTTGTTCGCTATCAGACGTTTCGTCGTTTAAAAGGTCCATAATTTCTGGTAATAAAAAGTCCAGGAATGAGTCCATAATTGTCTTCCATTAATCAAGTTAGCCTGAGAAGTGGTGGAACGGCTGTATCACCTAGCTAGCTTTTATTTTTTGTGACTGAATCAGTTAGACAGAGGCACCAGGGAAACTACCGGATTTAGGAAACGCCTCAGGCCCCTAGTAGCCTCAGGCCCCTAGGCCCCTAGTAGCACCCTCGCTTCGCTCGGGATGCTACAGCTCAGGGCCTTCGGGATTCCTAAATCCGGTAGTTTCCTCGGTGCCTCTGTCTAACTTATATGTATATACGGCAAAGGGATTCATTGCCATAGTAACCACACCCCGCATTAGACTAAGAAAACAATTCTGATGACCATTTCTAACCAAGACGATCAACTTTGCGGGCACACACACTTCATGAGGAAGGCCTTATTAATCTATTGTGTCTATTTTTTCTGGTCCCTGCCCATTCTGTCCCTACTATGGCTCTATAGAAAATGAACAGGGAGTGTCTGTATTCATGAATATGTAAATAGTAGAACTTAGTTGGGAAAGAAAGATTATCTTTAGTTGCTAAATAAATGGGGATAGATAAAAGGGGAAGGGGGAACGCAAGGGTAATAAAATAAATAATAGAAGCAAGTGAAAAGAGGCTCACATATAAAATATTCTAATGGAGAAGTGAAAGGAATTACACAGAAAGGACAATAATATTGAGGAACAGGAAAGACATACAAAGGTGGAGTAGACCAGTCAGGAGTTGAAAGAGGAATATAAAAATCTGGGATGGCTCAGGAAGAAAGAGAGCATGATGCAAGAGAGGAAGGCTTTGGATAAAATACCAACACTACTGCACTCCTAATTTGCAAAAGTTACCACATAAGATGCCATACTTGCTAGAAAATGTATTAGATACATTTTACTCTGTACGACTCACAGAAGTGAATGCATCTCTAATGAATTTGAGTAGGCAAATAATTTGTGTAGAAGTAATATTATTCAATAACCCAGCAAAAATATGTCCTCCTTGTAAATTTCAATTTTAATAACTTACCCAAAACTCGAACAATGAATTCTGACAAGAAATATTGTTTTTTGATTGAATTATATCCATAGCAGAAATAAAGTCCACTGGTATTTAGCGTAACATTGAACGCAAATACAACTTTAGTCCAGAAAGCTTCAGATCGTAATGATCTAAAATACCAACGAACTGTGCCAGGTTGAGCTAAACAATCCAATGATATTCTCCCCTCAACAGTTGAATGGTTTTCGTATTTGATTATTGCATCATCATCTCTCACTAAATGTAAAAGATTAAAGATTATGTACTACTACTCTGGTATCAAATTTATAGAATGGACACAGTATTACTAATTGTACATCAATTGTATGAATAATGAAATTAATCAAATTAGTACTTAATAATAGTGAATTAATTCTCGGTGCTAAAATTTAAAGTAATAATAATCCAATTTGTTCATTAGATGTACTCTCTCTCTCTAATTCACCAGAAAAATAAATTATGTTTTATTTATTGTATTTAGAATTCACATTTACCCCCAATGAAAAGGTGTACTTCACTAGTGAAATCTTCATCGTCTTTATTTCCAATGCATAAGTAGGAGCCTTTGTCTTTTATAGTGACATTTCTTAAAATTAGGCTCATATTTTGCTTTAAGTGATTTGTATCAACCATTTTTCCCTTCCATCTTTTCCATAATACTGGTATATCACTTTCACAAGTTAAGTTAATATTGGCTCCTTCATAGTCCGTTATATATCTTGGTGATATTCTTGGTTCCAATTTCTCTTCAGATAAAAGTAATAAGTATAACAATGTTGAGTAAATTGAAATTTTGAAGTGGATGCACTTATATAAATTACTTGGGCCAGAGGCTATTCTTAATGAAAATTGCTCCTTAGTTAATTAAAAAGAATATAACACAATGTAATATTCATACTACTACTAGGAGCATAGAAGTTTAATTATTCTATTCTATTATTGAGTACACAATTATATTGCCACCGAAAGAAGTATAGTCTAGTAACACTGTGGTTAAAAAGTATAATATATTAATCGTACTTTTACATCAATGAGTCTGTAATTGTATTGTTAAGATGATTAATATATTATTATATTAATGTATGCATTAGGTTTGGTTTATTGAAAATCATAAGAGATCATGAAACAACTTCAAAAGTTTAGATCAAGGGGTCCAGAATTTAAATATATGAATTTCTCAGTTTACCTTTTATAAGCAATTTTGCTGGAGCTATAAAATAGTGAAATTGTTTAGTTCGACCATAACACTTGTATGTACCCTCATTTTTTTCTGTAACATTAGTTATCTCCAAATAATTATTTCGTTTTTCATATTTTGCCACTGAATTATTGGGAAAAAGTCTCCCCATGTTTTGACTTTGAAATGTCCAATAATGAACTTTGTATGCATCGCATAAAAATGTAATACTGCTTCCAATTTTCATTGTAATTTTCTTGGGATATATTGCATCAATATTTACAGCTAGATAAATGCAATATTAAAACTATATCAGTATTGAATGTTATAAGTATATGGCTAGTATACAATGATGTTGAAAATTACACACTTACAATTCAACGAAATGCAAGACATTCTTTTACTGTTATGAAAATTGTATTATATTATATTTTAATTACTTCACAATGGAGATACTTTTTATTATGAAAGTTTGTGGAATTTTACTGTATTCATAATGGTGGGAAAATACATATGTGACCGGTTTTGGGAAAATCGGCCTAAATGCGGCATCCAAAGTTTTCTAATTTATTCTACCAGTAGGCTGCACGGGGCCTTTGTATACCGTCCTCCTAATTTGGAAGCTGTAGCACAAGACGCCTTCGCCCTACGCACAGTACACTTCAGTATTTTTGCTAGACTTATTACTGATGATTTCGAAAAAACGCCGGGTAAAGGCGTTGCTAAGATCAGGGGGCGTGCCTTGTGTCCGTATACTATTACTGCATGTCTCCGGGACACTAACGTATAAACTGGTTACAGGCTGATTGAAAGAAGTCTAAAAGGGCTCCTTAAGAAACTATGATGGCGAGAATTGCGTGAGAATTATGTAGAATAGTAAGTGAATTAGTTAGCTACAGTTTTCTCCCCGCTGTTAGTGAAAAGCCCGCCAATAATTTCTGAGCAACTCTCCGTACAAGAGTCCAACGGGCTAGTGTTTCTAGCCTCTTAGTGTGAGTTGTAGAGCACGCAAGAGCTTACACAACTGCGTCATAAGCTAGAACTAACTGGTGTCTATCCATTTCTGCCATAAAAATTTTTTCGAAAAAAATCGACCCATAAGGCTTTACCCTGGGATACAGAATAAAATTGTTAGCCGCATTTAGGCCGATTTTCCCCACATATGTGCTCAATAAAACACTCATTGTTTTTTATGATAATATGTTTACAACATTTCAGTTGTAAATTGATTTCATAGAAAAATCAACAGCCGACGCTATTCAATGATTTCATAATAACTTCAAGCGGCAATATTATTGATTATACAATAAGAGATGTATAATGAAGTTTAATCGGAATAGTATTACAATGCAGAAAATTGAAACTCCGAAATGTTGGGGACTGTACTTGTCCTTACATGTTATTTTTTGTATATCCTCAGGTGCTTTTAATTTTAGTTACAGCTGAATATCTCAATCAGTACACTACAATTCCTTTAAAAAGTTAGCTATGCATCATGATTAACATACTATACACATTTAGTACAGAATATCCTCGCAATATAGATCCATCCTTAGTAAGTACTTTACACACATATGTGCCCTCTTGTTTTTTTTGAATATTTTTAATAATTAACCACTGAGATCTGGAAAGCACATATTGTGTATCATCCATGTAATACCATGTAACTGGTTCACTGGTGTTACAATATAAAGAAGCTGTGTTATTCTCTTCACTTATCACCACATTTGGTATAACAAGATCTTTACCTGTTTACAACAGTTTGCATATATGACTTATTAGCTTTTCCAGGCTAATATATTATAAAATAATATCCTTTTTATGTGTAATATCATGTGGGATTTATGACATTCAGATCATTATGACATCCAGATCATGAATTTTACTTTTGTAAAAAATAGCACAAGAGGAATTATAACCAAATTGATTATATCAGAAGTAAAAATTACAGTTATTGCAATTAATTAATCGATAGAATACACACAAAAAAAACTCAGCACAAATTTTACTATTGTTTCAATCATTACTTATCTATTATAACCTTAAAAAACAAATACTTATATTAATAAAGTATGCATAGTCACAAATTACCATACTATTTATGCTTTTATTCTAATCTAGATATCTTCACAATGTTTTATTAGGTACCTAATCTGTGAGATAACTTAAAGTTATCACTTGGTTTATCTTAAGTGTTGTTGCACTAGCTCATTACATTCTTATAATCGAGTAGTTATAGAAATTTGTTTAGTTTACCAGTTTTTTTGTGTTTTACCTTTCTAAAGTAAAACCTACCTGCTGCCTCAGAGGGAACTACCCATTTTTAGGCTCCTGAAGGTCGACCCTAACAATGGTATTAGTAATGGCTGCGCAACGCTTCACTTATTTAGAAAGTAACAATTGCTCCGTAGCAACTTAATCTGAGGGACTCTCAGCCCAGAAAGTGGGGATACTAAATTAAAAGTGTCCCACTCTGAATGACCTGATCAGTAAAGTTCCTCCAAATTTACATCAGCTATGTTCTAAACTTGGTTAGAGCATGGACCTGCTAAAATATCTGGTTGGGGTGTAAGGAGCACCTAGAGAGTTAAACAACCAACTGTACTCCAATGGTTATCAATCCTACTGCAGTGAGAACATCAAACTACTAATCATACTCTTAAATCTCACACTTTCTTTTCACCTGCCTCTGGATCATGAAAATGAATTAACCAGCTTGTGAAATATTTCGCAATATCACACTGTGACAAATTTAATAGGTACTATTTCTATATTCATGACTTACTGTATAGCTTTAAGGGCATACCAGCAAAAAAACGAGTAAATCCTAGGCGGCGTGTTCCAGTACAGAAGTATAAACCCTGTTTATCCCAGTTTAAATGTACTTTAATTTTTTTACCATATGCAATAGGCAATGACATTGGATGAGAAGAGGTACGTTCATAATACCAATTAACTTCATCAGTAGAAGAGCGACATCGCAGCCTAACATATCCACCTATAAGATATTTCAAAGCTTCATAGTACCTATGAATGTCTGTGTTACAAATATGTGATGTCACACATGAAAACAAAAAATAAAGAAGAACATTAGGATGATTCTGTAAATAAAAATCCAAAATTTGGTTAAAATCATAATATTAACTACTACTTGATTTTGAAGTTAATGTACACAAATTATTATTTTTTAATATTATAGTAAATAATCAAAACATAAAGGGAATATAAAACTGTAATTATCAATGTGTAATAATACTGTACTTAAATAAATATATTTATTATATATAAGTTAGACAGAGGTACCGAGGAAACTACCGGATTTAGGAATCCCAAGGCCCTGAGCTGTAGCATCCCTAGCGAAGCGAGGGTGCTACTAGGGGCCTGAGGCGTTTCCTAAATCCGGTAGTTTCCTGGGTGCCTCTGTCTAACTGATTTAGTCACTAAAAAAAAAGAAGCTAGCTAGGTGATACCACCTGTTCTACCACTTCTCAGGCTAACTTGATTAATGGAAGACAATTATGGACTCATTCCTGGACTTTTTATTACCAGAAATTATGGACCTTTTAAACGAGGAAACGTCTGATAGCAAACAAACCTTAGTTGCTGGTCAAGTAGACCCAGCTATTCAGCAAGCGAACAAACCTTAGTTACTGGTCAAGTAGACCCAGCTATTCAGCAAGAGCAACTCACGGAACATTCTGTTCTTGGCTATAACTTGGAGCCTCCAACAAGCAACAAGAGAGAACATTTGCTCCCAGGAAAAACGAGGATAAGGTTATGAAGGCCAAGCTTAGTGCTATACCTTCTAAGACCATGGCTGACAAAAAATACTGTGTCAATGTATGGCAACAATGGTGTGCACACATTTCTACTGAGTACGAGAAGAAGTTACCTCGGAAGTTACACCCCTGAAAGAAATATCTACCCAAGTAAGAAAACAAAACGGAGAGGAATTTCCTCCAAAATCATTTCTTCATCTTGTGGCTGGCATACAACGATACATCAGGATTGAAGGAAGACCTTCCATTGACTTTTTAAAGGACAGTCAGTTGTCAGAATTTCGAATGCCATTAGCTGTTGTAACTTATTTAATCAGTTGTAGATACTCATCACTTTATTTTAATATCAGTATTAAAAAATAAAAATATTTCTTTGTTATATCCCAAAATTTTGAATATTTTATACAAATGTGTCAGAAATGTCAAGTAGCTATTCCAAACAATAGAGAAGGTGGAGTGAGCTAGGGTACTAAATGTCACAAGCTAGGGTTCTAAATGCCACAGGGAGGATAATAAATGCCAACAGGAAGGACCCCCCCCAATGATTTAGGCGAGTTTAAGTGTCTGTGAAAAATCAAGAACCTACCCCTAATTGAAAATTTTTGGAGCTAGTGACTAAATATAAATAAATATTATACTAGGGGTTCCCCAAACCCCCAGCTGATATTTTAACATCTAGCCTAACCTGGATAGAGGTAGGCTACAGCAGAGGAAGGTAGCTGTAAAAACCAGGAAAAGTGGTGAGTTAGGCTGGTTGCTATTACTACTAGGGTAATAAAGCACCAAAGGTGCAAACACTCAGCGCTATTAAACACTACCTAGCTAATACAATATAATCTCCTTCCAAAAGAAAAAGCAATTTGTTAGCTTATTTTAATGAAGTATCTAAATAGCTCGACCAATGAAAATGGTACATGGAAACGCTGTCTTCATAAGAGAAGAAGCTAAACTAGCCAGAAAAACTCTCCTGTGTACCATTTCTACGTGAAACTTCACTTCTTTCAACTCCATTAATTCCCTGAGTATAAGGGAACTACACCGCTGGCTGCAGAAAGTATTTACTCACGTGATTACGACGATGATGCTAGGGGGCGGTGCCCATAAAAGCTTTGCGTTTTCTCAACTATTAGCCCGAAATTAAAAAAAGTAGTACATTGAAAGGTCTTAAATCTTCCCTGATTAGGTTCATACCTAAATCAATTTTAAATTTTCAGTAATCTCCAAAATCAGAGTGTGACAGACAAACAAACAGACAAACAAACTGACAAACAGACAGACAAACAGACTACTATAACCCTTTAGGGCATGCACTGAGGGTTAATGAACTTGAGCAATGCATCCTGAAATAACATTTGTGAAATATCATGAGTTATTTCACAAGTCGTCTACATAAAAACATCATCTTGAAGTTATCTAGGTTGGAATAAATTATGTATATCTATATATTATATATAGCTATTATATGCATATTGCATATATTATAGAAATATGATGATTCTAACTCCATATATTTTAATATAACAATGACATCTATCATTATGAAATTACTACGTTTACAAGTAGCTTTCCATGTATGGCTTATAAAATTGTACCTACAACTATGAGTTCAGCGTTGGCTAAAAATGGCTCATTTTGTTCGATATCCATATGTCCCTTACATGTATAGTGACCACTATCTTCAGAAGTAACACTTTTAAGACTTAAAACATGTGTAAGTGATATGTGATCAAGAGAATACGATTGTTTACTCCATTGAGGAGGCGTTGCACTGTGGCATTCAAAAGTTACATTCCACCCCTTGACCACTACTTGATGTGGAGGAGAGATTGTGCCAAACTCTTCTGCAGTTACTGTGATATTATAAAGTGATTGTACTTATACATAGAGGGCATGTGTATACACAGTATGTACACTTTATAGTTTTATTATAATTGTAGGTTATTTTATTTCATAGCTTCTCTATTGTGTAAGGCCATTATTATTTATTATTATTATTTATATTATTACAATTATTATTATTATAATAATAATTATTATTATTATAATAATAATTATTATTATTATTGTTGTTGTTTTTACTATTATTATTAATAATAATATTATTATTTATAGCCTGAAAAATAAGCCCATTGACAACCATAACAAAATCAGTTAACAGTCTCAATTAATGGAGATAACAATTTTTTTTTTACAATACTGTAGAGGTTAAAAAACTAGATATCCATTTTGTTATGGTTGTCAATGGTAACTTTGGGGCAGTAACTATTATTGTTGTTGCTATATTTGTCGCTGCTGTAGCGTACTATAGGTATGACTGCCTTATCTATGTAATTAATAGTGTAATTAATAGTGACAAAATTCACTTCACACTCTAATACCTTTTACTCCAACAAAGTACAACAGTATTGAGGCATAAATCATATTATCTATTCATAATGCAAAAGTTTATTGCCGATTACTGTGTAGCGTTTTCGCAGTAAATAGCGTTAAGTTGTTGAGGTATAACCTTAGTGTGTGTAGGAGACATTTAACTGAAACATAAGCGTTTAAGTCTACCTTGTGGAACCATTGCGTATAGGAATAATAGGCTTGGTTACATTCAGGGAAACACGAAGTACGTGTAATTTTATCGTAAAGTGAGTAAGCCAGCACTCTCGAGAACAATATATTCTACAAGACCACACCAATTTCATCAATAATTCTTCAATATCATTCAATTATTAAGGCTTACAGTTTCTAGCATTAGTAGGTGCCCAAAAGTTGGAGTTTTCCTGGATCTTACTTTACACAAGAATCTTTTTGAAAGACCTTTCTAGCCCTTTGTGGAGAACGCGGGCGAGCAATTATGTAATAAATTTTTTTTTTTTTAAATAAACAACACAATTTTGGACAGTGTAGATGAAAAAGTGTAGATGAAAACAGAGACAGTAGGATAAAAAGAAAAACTAGCAAGAGTTAAGTGTCTACCATCACCACCTGTGATTCAGAGGTGACAGGTCTACTGCAGAAGGCAGCCTTACAGCATGCCCCCTGGAGGATCCACACCTCTAAGAGCTTGTATTGAAGATCTCAGTAGCGCGAAGCTCAGACGACAACGCAACCAACACACAGTCCTGCTGTAGTGTATATCCCACTTCCCTGCCAGAAGGCTGGCAAGACGCTTGTAAAAAATCGTGGCTTCAGTGCCCATACGCCAGAAGCAGATAGCACAAGTGGAGTGAATGAAGAATGTTCAATTTCACGGACACGTTGTTCATAAGCCCTTTTTTTCTCCCGTTCATGCTTCCGATAAGCAGTAGATGGGGGTAGATTCCGGTTGGATGGTGTAATGGGATTGAAGAGACTCGTACTCAAAAACCAGTCTTCCACCCCAAACACCATTTGCCGCAATGTCCAACCTTGCACCATCTTGTTTGTTGGCAGAGGAACCATGTAGTTGGTTGGGAACAACGGGCTGTAGGTCAGGTTCCACACACACGTCATGCAAACTTCGGTCAGCAGCGTAACAGTAATGTAATTAAATACGCGCACGCCGTAAAACCAATTAGTTGCCCGAGACGACTACGTTTTACCAGTGGAGGACACGTGGAAAAAGAAAACCGGCGAGTGTTTCTTTTGTGTTAGGCCTCAAATAGTCTGCCTCTAGCGTTGTAGCTTGGTAATTCGTTAGTTTATAGTTTATAGAGTTGTTTTGAATACAAACTTAGTTGGAATTATCGAGGAGGCCATAGTTTGTTAGCTATTTTTTTAGCTTATATTTATGAAAGGAGAAATCACATCCAAGTGTAAGTTCTAGTTTTAGTTTGCTTATTTTTAGCTACTTTAGGCCTTTACTTCTCAGTAGATGTTCTATTTGAAAATAGCTAGACACAAAGTGTAGAAAAAATTTTTTTTTATTTAGTTGGTGCGCTTGATATAAGTTATACTTATTTTATAAAACTTATTTTGTAGAATAGAGCTTGCAAGATGTATACTATGTAAGCTACTGAAAGTTTTAGCGCACTACGCACTCTGTAACAGTAATAACAGAGCGGGAAAGAGCTTGTCACGAATTCGTGACAGCCGTACTTTCTTGACGCACCCGGTGTGTCACAGATTCGTGACCATCGAACGTGCGCATTAAGTTACGGCGGTCACGAATTCTTGACGATCGTAGCAAAGAGCTAGAAGTTGTTTTTGGTGACCCTGTAAGATTGAAATAGGAGGTGGTTGCTCGTTTATTGGTTAGGCTGCATTCCTGCTACTGATGAATTGTGTTTAGGGGATATGGTGTATCTGTATACAAGTGGATTTGTCTTAATTTAATACATTAATATGATGGGAAAAGAGAAAATAGCTTTTTTCGTGAAAATTAGTGTAAAATTCGATCAACTAAAGAACAGGTGTCAATAAATATACATGTAGATGTGTATGTCAAGTAATGTAATTAGATGTCACTGCATATGAGACCAGTACTATAACAAGATGTTGATAATCTTAGTGATAGTCATAGTCATACTCTGGCAAGATTTTGAAGGCCGATCTTATGCAATATAACCTGTGATTTTCCCCTTGTGAAATTTGTGCCTCCAAAATGTGAAATTTGTGCCAGATTAATTCATGTGCGATGAAAGATCCTAGTGGTTTATATGCATACTAATTAAGCTACAGTTTACTACAAAAACAAACTGCTCTATGTCAGTCTACTAGGCCCTTTTCTCATGTAGTGGTAGATAAAGGGTCCATCGATACTAGAATATCCCATGTTGGTGTCTCTTTTTCTCTGTAACCACTTTCTTCCACATCAGTTCTTTTGTTAGTTAGTGGGAGAATGTGTGGATCCAAATATGAAAGAAGCCATCAACTATTTTGTTTACTTTGTCATTCATGAATCGCTGATGGAAGCAAATTAATTTAATATTAGAATTCCATGCTGCAAGCATGTCTTTCAATATGCATGCTTGTATTTCATCAGAATAGCCAATTACAATCTATCTTTATTTTGCTCATTCACTCATTGAGAGTTGGGGCACTTATAATGAGCTGAAGTAAACCCTCCTGGCCCAGGTGGTTTTGCATTGGGAGTTAGAATTGGATAGGAAGTTTAGTCTAGAAAAGGTTGAGCGGGCGAGGGCTATAGTAACTCTCACTATGTTCTTTTCTAGTAGGGGAGACTTGTAAATCTTTCTTGCTAGAGGGCTGTTCAGCAAGGTTGGGCACGTTTGAGGCAGGTATTTTTTAATTCCACAGGTGTGAGATCCCTGAGTAGCTTGTAAATGTAGCATGGAAAATAGTATGCTGAGACAGAGTAATGAGAGAAAGGTGGGAGAGCCCACCAGGTGCTATAATTGTCAAAAGAGTATTTTGACTGTCCAGAAAGGAAGAAGACCAGTGATCCAGCTAAGAGTGCCCCATAAAATCTGGCAGGCCCATGAAGCCAGTGAACTGGTCCGGGGTAGGGCAGTCAGCGGCGTGCCTAAAGGGAAACGTTACAGAGTGTATCATAGCACTTGATGAGGGGGCCAACATCACTCTTGTGCCCTAATTCTGCCAGGGCTGGTAGTAACTAGGGGGAGGATCCGGAGAACAGTGTATGTGTGTGCTCACAAGGGCAGTTGCCTAGAGGGCGCAGGCTATCCAAGCCGAGCAGGAAGCGATAGATTCGATGGGCACAAACCCAAAGAATTTCCGAAGCTCTCCTACTGTGGGATGTGGAGCCTAGGAACAAGGCCAGCCTACTGTTGAAGGTGTGGCCAGCCTACTGCAGGAGGTGACAAGACCTGTGTGAATGGGGCAGGGCAGCAGAAGGTTGTTTCTATTCCCAGAACTAGTGTGTCCACTGTGTGAGACATTCAGTTAGCAGGCCCTCCTACTGTGGGAGATGTGGCTAGAGTGGTGGGTTCGGGCCATCAGGAGGGCGTGCCAGTCCCTGAGAGAGACATGCTACCTACTGTGGGAGGTGATGGCAGTGGTGATGCGGGATCTGTGTCATGCATGGAGTAGCCATCCACGCCCACGGATCGTGTTAGTGACAGTGAGCAGACTGGGGTGGCAGTGCTACTATCCACGCCCGCCTGCAGTTTGAACTCACAACTCAGTTGTCCTGGCAAAGTTACCGAGGGAGAGAAGAGGAGGGAATTGGTGAGGAAGCAAGAGGAGGAAACTTCGCTGTATGGTTGTCGGAAGTAGGCTGTATGAGGCTTCCACAGCTATTGGTAATCTGGGGGCATTCTTATGCATATTGTCTTAGGAGATCTGGATGAGGAGAGTTTAAGAGTGGTGTTGTCGAAGTGTGAACGTCGGTGTGTGTTGGAGTTAGCACATGTTAACCCTTTCGTTCCCAAATTGTTTGGACGCGCGCGGAAAAATCTAATCTTCTACCGCGGAATAGAGCATTACCGTTTTATTTTTTTAACTCGATGCTGGCTGGGACAACCCCATAGCAACGATATATCACTAAATAGACTAAGAGTTTGGGATTCCCCTCATTTTTTGATTGAGAAAATTGAATAATATTTAGGCCCTCTACTAATCCTTTAAAAAAAAATTTTTCCCCAAAAATTCCACTTTCTCCATCAATAAAAAAAAAAATTGAAATAATATTGTTTGATGCATTATTTTACACCAATATTATATTAGTTCAACAATAAAATATGTTGTTTGTTGTGTGGTGCTGATTGTGATCACGTAGGAGACATCTATGAGTGTCCACAAAGGAAAATATGCCATCTGAGGTCGAGCTCCATTACAAAACAATTTCGTATACACAAAAACACACAACAAAGACATTTGTAATACAAACAACAAATTATTCATGACCCTGTATAATTGCAACTTTACATACCCGTAGCCAGGGGGAGGTTCGAGGGGTTCGGTCGAACCCCCCTTTAGAGTGACCCGAAGTAAATATTTTAGCACCACCCCACAAAACTTCTGGAATATCATCATCTTTCAATCGTGCTGAACCTGCGCTTGAATTATCTGCTGTTTCTAGCCTAGTCTGAGTCCAAGTGACCTAATAAATATTCAGCTCCTTGGATACATAATTTCGCTTTATAAAGTGTAACGTAATGCACTTTAGTAAGAGTAATAGCATCGATGAGCGTGCGATTCGATATTAATAGCACAAGCAACGGATTTTTTTCAACAGATTAGAAAGGGAGCCTTCGGATGTGTCTGAGAAGGTTAAACCTCAAAAATACAGATAGCAAGTGCACTATCTAGTGTAGCTACACTGCAAATGATTAAAAAAAACTGGCCTACTACAATTAGCGAGGGATAGCACGGGTAACCTGTTCTATTAAGGATCAGTAGCGCTCGCAAAGCTATTGAAATAGGACTCCGATTTTCCTCGTGTCATGAATAGCACGGTTACCTGTGCTATCACACGCTAATAGTAGGCCAGCTTTATAAAAGCTGCACGAGACTACAGTAAGCTGCTAAAGATCATTTACATTGTGGCTACTATGTATAGTGCAGTCATTATCTTTGTACTTTAGGATAAACTCTCTCTTGAACTTTGCTTTAATCGATTGCTCCTCCTAATCTATTGGAAAAAACTGTCTAATAGGGGTATAGCTTCTGCGCTAAAGAATGACGTTGTCTCCAACTAGAAACTACAACTGTACATTTCCAAGGCTAGAGCTGCATGTTTTCGCTCTTACTCTTACTTAAGCTATCATGGCATTTCACTTTGTCTTCACTTAGTTATAGCTTGATCCTGAGTCGCTTGATCCTGAGTCGCTAGATCACACGACACGCTCATTATTTCCTATGATGTAATAAGCATTACCTAAAACTGTACGTAAAGGGGAGGCTCCAGTTGAACGGGCGATTTTATAAAAAAAGGTGTAGACAGTAAGTCAAGCCCAAAGTCTTGGTCGGCAAAGAAGCGGTTGTTTCAATGTGTTATGGAAGGCTACTGGGCTCAAGCAATTTTTCGCTGCTTCTACAAAGCTCTGGAGATGACTGGATCCATAAATGGAGCTGCTGTGAAGAAGGTAACTTTTTTTAAAATTCGACAAACCACCGATGTTGTTTTTTGCCGAGGAAGAAATCATATCCAGAGCTTTGTAGAAGCAGCAAAAAATTGCTTGAGCTCAGTAGCCTTCCATAACACATTGAAACAACCGCTTCTTTGCCGACCAAGACTTTGCGGTTTGACTTACTGTCTTCTCCATTTTTTATAAAATTGCCAGTTCAACTGGTGGCCTCCCTATTACGTACAGTCTTAGGTAATGCTTATTACATCATAGGAAAAAAGTGAGAGTGTCGTGTGACCCCGGTAACTAAGCAAAAAAAAATTTTTTTCAAAGTCATTTTTTGGAGATGGCGTCTACAAGTTACAATGCGGTGCAAGTTTTAGACTTGCTTGATACTGACTCTAGCGACTCAGGATCAAGCGGAGAGGAGGGAGACGACATCTACGGCTATATGAGGCCCTGCATCAGGGTAGTATCGCGGGCCAGACCCTTTACCCGATATGAAGAGAAAGAATGGGTCTGGTCAAGTTCACGTATGCGTTTGGTCTCGCTGGTCCTGGAATTTCTCGGACCGGTAATTGGTTTTAAGTGACAGTGACCTCACTATATAAACAGAGACGTTCGCGCGCAAATTTAGCTTGGTTTCTATGGAACTGTAGGAATGAATTGCTGCTTATGCCAGAAACGTCTTGCAACGGACAAAAGAAAGAGAAGAAAGCTACATGGTCCTAGCTGTTCTACTTTGAAAGAAGAACTGCAGAAGCTGTCTAGTGTGTCTCTAGAAAGTTTAGAAACGCTCAGTGATAGGGATGCATACTTATGTAGCACTTGTGAATTTCAGTTAAAATCAATTATTAATCTTAATGAGAAACTATCAGAACACAATAACGAAGTCAGAAGCATGCTATCAAAACTACAGTCTGTTTATGGAAATGGAACACCAATGGAAGCGCAAAGGAAAAGACATCTACCAGATTCTAGCAGTAGTGAGCCAGCTTCCAAGCAGCTTTGTATGGCAGCTTCTCAAGTTTCTATTCTGGATGAAGATTCTGCAAGATTAACCCTTCAGTCTCAATCATCCAGTAGCTGTCAGCCAGGAGATCATGCTTCCCCAGATGTTCAGGTAATTTCAACAGGTCCGGATAATTTAATGCCCTAACGAAACTTGCTATTATATTTTAACTACTGTGGGCTAAATGCAGTTCAGAATGTTTGGTGGACATTTGAATTTCACTCTATCTATTTATAAATGTGGGAGTCTATGAAGTCAAACAATTCTATTATGTTAGATTGTCATTTATAAAAAAAAAACTGCCTTTTCTTGTCTCCATCTCATTAAATTTTGAAGTACATATCCCCTCATGTCATATTAAAATACTTATTATAAATCAGGTCAGTGTTTTCTATCAAACTGGAAGAAAAAGGTGATTAATGTGAAGACACCGACTCGCAAGCGAGGCATCCAGAGACTTGCTCGGCGAAATTACAAATCACTGGCATCAACAATGTTTACCTCTGCGGAATTCACAAAATCAGCTATGGTGAAATGAACATGCAGAATTCGTGACGAGATGCAGAAGATGAGCTCTGACGCACATGATTCCATCCTAAGGGACAGAATAGAGGCTGTAAAGCAGTTTAGTTGGGAGACAGTTTATCTTGAGTATTGTAAGATGATTCCAACACTCATTTTCTTCTTGGAAAGTTTCATCCCAAACCTAAAAAGCAAAAAAATATTCATATGCTTTGTGGCTTCATTACTATTGAAGTGCAGACATCAAAGGATGGGTCTAGTACAACGTGCCATTTCTGTAATGCTTTATGGAAATGGATCAACTAAACAGGTTAGTTTCTAAAAAAAAATTATATAGCAGGAATTGCTATTCTAGAAAAACAACAACAAACTAACAGAGGCCCATACTTGACCCTTTCCTACATTTGTTTTTTTGTTTTTTTGTTGTTATTCTTTAATTATTGTCATTCCTATTGTAGGGGCCCACTTCAAACACTGACTACGGATCGGCGGGTTCAAAGTATTCCCCGTACCTTCGGTATTCACTTACTGAGGCGTGGCTGAAGTCGTGAGTGTCCGAGGCCGATGGCTTTCGCTTTCAGCCTCGGATTCACGCAGCAGTAAAGTACGCACACAACCTGAGGGGCAACCCAAGTCTCAGCATAGGTGAACAACCTTTTATCATTAAAGATAGAAGACAATATATAGAACAGAACAAAGTGCGGGATGGTGTGGTTACAGGAAGGGTATGAATATAATTATCTAGGCTAATGTTATGAAATGGTAAAGGGATGACATGCGGGAATTAGAAATGAATGGAATGGGTAAGTTTGCATATGGATAATAATGTTAACTGTTCCAAGAGCTGTCTGGGAATCTTTGGGAATCCCAGACATACTCCCGGGGGCGGGAACTTGGTGTAGACATCGGACGATCAAGACATAGAGGAAACAATGGAGTGGAGTAGTCTATTCATCTTGCTGAGCCTGCTCAGCATCTGGAGACTGCGAGGACTTCTCTAGGTCTTCGTCGGTAAGTGCTGGGATCAACTTCACGACCGGACGGCAATAAGTTTTCCCACGGCAGGTGATGTCGACAACTCTGGTGATGCCGTCGTCACCGGGATATATACTGGATACTCTGGCAATGGGCCAGTCTTGGACTTTCAGAGCTTCGTCCCGGACAAACACCAAGTCTCCAGGTTTGAGCTGTCGAGAGGGGCGGAGCCACTTAGTACGGTGAGCCACCGAACTCAGGTAGGATGCAGTCCAGTTTCTCCACAAGTCTGTTTTGAGCCTGTTCACTAGGTTCCACCTGCGAAGATGGGAGATCGGACTTGTCGATGGTGCTTTGGATGGAAGTGCCAGGAGGGGGCAACCGATCAGGAAGTGACCGGAGGTGAGGAAGGTGGCTTCCTCTATTTCGTCTTGGTGGATGGGTGCCAACGGCCGAGAGTTCAGCATCGCCTCGGCAGCGGTGATAACCGTGTATAGCTCGTCCCACCGTAAGCGCTGGTGTTTGATGGTTTTCCTCAGATGGAGCTTCATGGCTTTGACGGCCGCCTCCCAGAGTCCACCAAAGTGTGGAGCCCTGGGAGGGATCATCTTCCAATCGATGGAGTGTCTGGTCGAGAAATGGTGGATGGCTTCTTGGGTTGACTTTGATCTGGTGAGCTTCTGAAGTTCCCGGATCTCCTCCCGGGCCCCAACGAAATTCGTCCCGTTGTCCGAGTAGATGACCCTCGGAGACCCACGGCGGGAGACAAACCTCTCCAGGGTGGCGAGAAAGTCCGGGGTGGACAGAGAAGCAGCAAGGTCTAGGTGCACAGCCTTAGTCACCATACACACGAACACCACTGCATACGTCTTGACAAAGGATGGCTTCCTCGTGTGACCGACACGGAGCACGAACGGTCCAGCAAAATCCACCCCCGTGTGAGAGAAGGGTGGAGCTGGGGTGGTGCGGACTGAGGGAAGGAGTCCCATGGAGTGGGCCAGGGGCTTGGCATATGCCCTCTGACAGATGACACAGGACCTGGATATACGCTTAAGACAAGAGCGGAGAGACGGAATGAGGAAAGAGTGAGACACAATAGAGTGCATAGCGGAGATGCCAGCATGTGAATATGCAATGTGGAGGGAGTGGAGGAGTAGATGGGTAAGTTCCGAATGTTTGGGCAGGACCACCAGAGTTGTAGGCTTGGATGGAGACTCTGGATCTCTGATCCTGGTGGCAGCAAGGAGATGGCCATGGTTGGAGATGGAAAGTTGATACTTGTACAGCTGGTGGGATTTGGGCAGGGACTCTGAGTTCTTGACGGCAGGGAACACATCATGGTAGAACTCTGACTGTGCCAGGTGATAGACCAAGGACTTGGCCTTCACGACTTCCTCGTAGGAGAGAGAACCTGAGGCACGGGAGTCTTGACTCGATCTGCAGTTGTGGTAGAACCTACTGACATATGCACAGACTCGGACAAGGTGAAAGAAGTCTGAGAACTTCTTCCAGAGAGCCTTGATGAATGCTAGGACAGCTGGACCTGGAGTCGAAGGTAAACGGATAGTTGCGACTAAGGCTGGGATGACAGGCTTGGAGAGTTTGGTGGCTGGCCACTGACTCTGCGGCAAGGAGAGCCATGCCGGACCTGACCACCAGAGTGCTGACATGGCCAGGTCCGGGGCACGAACTCCCCTGCTTGCCAAGTCAGCGGGGTTGGAAGTGGTCGGGACGTGTCTCCACGTAACCGCCGGAAGGAGCTCTTGGATGGCGTAGACCCGGTTAGCCACAAAACGGTCGAGCTGGGGTGGAGTTTTCGGCAGCCAGTGGAGGACAATTTCACTGTCTGTCCAGGCGTGTACACGGCAATGAGGAATGGCCAGGACTTCTGAGGTATGGTGCAGCAGCTTGGCCAGCAAGTGCGCCCCGAGCAGCTCAGCCTTGGGAATTGTGACCGGCTTCACGGGCAGCACTCGGGCCTTAGCCGTGAGGAGGGTGACATGGGTGGATCCATCCTGAGCGGATGCTCGTAAGTAGATAGAGGCCCCATACGCACACGACGACGCATCACAAAACCCATGAAGTTCATCAGTGTGTTGGCTGGCTGGATAGGATAGTCGGCGAGGAATGGAGTGGCTGTTCAGTGATGGTAGATCTTCAACCCAGGTGGACCAAGATACGGCCATGTCATCTGGAATGGGTGAGTCCCAGGGCAGAGATCTTTGCCAGGTTTCCTGAAAGAGGATTCTTGCAGGCAAAATTGCGGGAGAGAACAACCCCAATACGTCAAACACACCTGCAGTGGCTGACGCGATCTGTCTCTTAGTGACATCAATGGTGGAGGGGGCTATCGCTGGAATTGATACGTGCAGGGTGTCATGGGTAACGTCCCAATGGACTCCGAGGGCCTTCGGAGACTTGGAGGGTGCTGGAATCTGGAAGGATGAGGAGGCATCATGGAGCACAGCAGGAATGGTGGAGAGCAGGTCCGAGGAGTTGCTGCGCCATTTCCTCAGAACCATACCAGCTTTGGACAGGAGGTCAGACAACTCACGCTGGAGGCAGCTGGCCGCTTCCACGGACTCAGCACCTGCTAAGAAGTCATCAACATAAAAATTGTGAGTGATGGCATGAGCGGCAGAAGGATGGGAGGAGGAGTGGAGAGAGGCCAGGGTGTGTAGAACCTGGGTGGCCAGATACGGAGAACTTTTAACCCCAAACGTGAGGCGGTCCATCCTGCAGTCGACGATCTTGCCGGCTGCGTCCCTCATCACAAATCGGTGGAAGTCCTTTTCAGCAGGGTTCAGGAGAATTTCCCTAAACATTTTGGAAATATCGGCTGACATGCCTACGGGAAATTTCCTGAATCTGAGCAGGACGTCCGTGAGGGGGGGGTAGAGGTTCGGTCCTGGGAGTAAGGTGTCGTTGAAGGAGAAGGTAGAGGAGGTCCTAGCCGAGGCATCAAAGACAGCTCGAACCTTGGTTGTGGTCGAACTTTCCTTGAATACCCCGTGCACAGGGAGGTAGAAGTGAGAGACTGGAGGTTGGAGTTGATGGCGAGAGATGAGGTGTGCATGGCCGAGTTCCACATATTCTCGGACTGCACTCTGGAATGCGTCCAGTTTCCCCTTCCTTGCGAGACTCTTCTCGTTTTGCAGGAGCCTGGAGATAGCCTGGCGACGGGATTCACCTAGCTGTGGGGGCATTGGCACGCGAGGAAGGGAGACAGAAAAACGACCATCACGCAGGGAGTACGTCCGATTGAATTCCTTGATCACCCTCTGGTCCTCGGAAGACATCTTGGGAGACTCCGGGACCCTGTCGAGTTCCCACAACTTGGACAAGTCTTCATGGAGGTCTGTGGGAGGTATGGTGGCAACGAGGGCAAGTGGAGGGTCAGAGGACTGGAGGTGACCACTGAGGCAAAGTCCCAGCTGCGTGGGTAGAGCAGCCAAGCCTTGAACTTGGAAGGCCGGTCCCGTGAACATCTGCAGGCAGTCATGGACTCCTAGTAGAATATCAACACTGCCACCAAGCTCAGGATCTGCGAGGCGGTAGGTCCGGAAGGCAGGAAGGGCCAGGATCTCTGATGAATTGGGAGGAATCTGCAGTTTGGGTAACTTGGAAATAACCGTAAAACGTATAGGCTGAGAAACATATTGACCGTCACTAGACATGATAGGAGTAGTTACTGCGAACTTACACTGCCCCTCACCTGTGGTCCCTGTGACTTGCATTGGCTGGAATGTACGCTCCAAGTGCAGGGCAGAGGAAGCAGCTTCTGTGATAAAGGAGATGGCTGCACCAGTGTCCAGGATGGCCCGGGCGTGGTAGACATTTCCCTCATGCTGGATGTTGACCAATGCAGTCAGCAGGGACCTCGAGGTCGGGGCGGTGGCTGCAGCGGTCATGGATGGAACTGTGCTGGAAGATGGAGTGGTAGGTGAAGCGGCTGGAGTGGAAGGTGAAGCTGACTCACGATGGAGCATCGTATGGTGTCTTCCATTGCATGTCTTGCAGGAGAAGCGTCCTGGACAGGAGCGATATCCATGCGCAGATGAAAAGCAATTCATACAGAGTTTGTGTTTCTTCACGAGATCTGTACGGGCATCAACACTGAGGTTTCTGAAGCTCTCACATCTCAGCAGACCATGCTGTTGGCCACAAGCATGACAACCAGGGAGGGTCTTCCTACTCGTAGTCGATTGATGATCGGGTCTGGAGTGTGGAGGCTTGGAATGTTGAGGAGTGGATGGAGCAGGAGATGGATGATGGTGGCTGGAAGGGCCTGGAAACTTCGTCATCCACTTCTTGATGAACGTGGTGACATCTTCCATTTTGGGTACATTCGTGCTGTCTGCAGTCCTCAGCCACTCGTCCCGGCAGCCGTCATTCATTCTGTTGACAGCAAGGATGGCCAGGAAGGCTGAGAGGCTGCCATCTGTGAACGAGCAGAACCGTTTCCACGGGAGACAGAAGTTATCATGGAAGGCAGTGAGGGAGTGGTAGTCGAATTCTAACTTAGAAGACGACAGGATTTTCTTCACGAGGATAGGCCCGACTACGGCAGGAGAGCCATAGATGGCCTTGAGCTCTACCAACATCTCATCCAGTGAGGTGGAGGCAGAGGGAAGGTTGTCCAGAATCCTCCTAGCTCTCTCAGGCTTGACAGAGTTTCGGAGAAGGCCGCGGAGCTCCATAGGCGAGAACCCCTTGGCACGAATCCGGACGGTGGACAGGAACAGAGTCTCAAACTGCTCCCAGTTTTCTGGTGAACCATCGAAGGAAGGCAAGTCAATCTTCAGAGATGCATGTGAGTGGGAAGGTTCTGGAGCAGGAGTCACTGAAATTGCTGTGGTTGCAGCTGGAGTAGTGTCGGAACCTCGGAGGATGGCCTTGAGTTTCCTAGACATTTCTTGGACGCCAGCCACGGTCTCCTTCAGCGCAGACATAGCTTTGACGTGAGTCCGGGCGGCTGCCGCAAGGGGTGCGGCACGGCTTGTGAGCTGGGTGGCTGCTTCGCGGAAGCTTGTAGAGCCAGGATTGGGATCATCTAACTCTTCTTCCATCTCAATGCAAAGAGCCTGGCAGTCAGCCCACAGCTTCCTGGCTTCAAGCAGTGAGGTGAGTTGGTTGCGGATGCCTTGGAATTCCTCCTCATGCCTCCCGGCGATGGCGTCGTCGTCTGCTTCAAGCTCAGGGTGCTCTCCAACGAAGGCTGCGATGGTGTCACATAGCTGATGGTAGTTATGGATGTGACCCTTGAGATCGTTTTTGAGCTCCTCGATGGTGGCAATGGAGTAGCCTTCCGGATGGCAGGCCTGGAAAGTTTGGAGTGAGGTCTTGATCCTGGTGATCATTCCCTTCTTAGTAGAGCGCCTCTTGCGCTCACGAGCAATAGTAGCAATGGTCTGTTCTTCCTCGGTGGACATGAAGAAGATTAAGTTGTTACTGGCGGTTGGTGTTGACTGTATCTGGTGGGAGTGGCGATCCGGCTCGAAGGACCATTTGTAGGGGCCCACTTCAAACACTGACTACGGATCGGCGGGTTCAAAGTATTCCCCGTACCTTCGGTATTCACTTACTGAGGCGTGGCTGAAGTCGTGAGTGTCCGAGGCCGATGGCTTTCGCTTTCAGCCTCGGATTCACGCAGCAGTAAAGTACGCACACAACCTGAGGGGCAACCCAAGTCTCAGCATAGGTGAACAACCTTTTATCATTGAAGATAGAAGACAATATATAGAACAGAACAAAGTGCGGGATGGTGTGGTTACAGGAAGGGTATGAATATAATTATCTAGGCTAATGTTATGAAATGGTAAAGGGATGACATGCGGGAATTGGAAATGAATGGAATGGGTAAGTTTGCATATGGATAATAATGTTAACTGTTCCAAGAGCTGTCTGGGAATCTTTGGGAATCCCAGACACCTATTTTTCATTTCAATGGTGTCTGTGCAGTAAATGAAATCAGGCATTTCATGTATCCTAGTGCAAATTATTGATATCTTGCTTCATTTAATTAATGTGTTGACTTAAAAAAAACTTTAGATTGAATCTTCATATTATACACTGGCTAATGACAATGTGGGTGGACCTCATACACAACCTTGTTGTGCTGTTTGTGTATGTGTGTTTACATGTGTGTGATCTGTATGTGATGTGTGTGTATAAGTATGGTGTGCATAATGTGTGGTATGTGTGTATGTGTGTGCGATATGTGAACCAGTAAAGTGTGGGTTACAATATATGTAAAGAGGTAGAGTTTTGTGATGACAGTGTTCAGATGTCCCAATACAATGTGCACACTGCATTATTCCAAGGGACCCCAGTTATTGTTTTTTTATTGTTATTTTGCTCATTAGTAACTACTCCATGAAATGTTTGGACAAACCCAATAAAGTCCCACCCCTTTCATCCTGTGTATGAATTTACTATTCCATTGTATTGGTTTTACATTAAATTTCGGGGAAGGGGGAGGGTGAAGGGAGGGGACTGAGTCTCATATTAGATTCTCTTTACTTTGCCAATTTTAGTATGATGGAGGTTCTAGGGGTGTGTGCAAAAAAGTTGTTGTTTAGCATATATCTTGATTTATAAGCCAACTTACTATTGATCTTCTAATTAGCTCTGCTTTACTTCCCCTAATCTGAGCTAGGGTGGCCATAAATAGGTGTGATAGTTTGTTAATAGAAAGCTTGAAAGTGCCCTTTGACTGTAAGGCAAGGGAAAGCCTTCCCTTTTGCATTCAGAGCTAATGAAGTACAAATCAGCTATGAATTGCCTGCTATAGCCCTGTTTGAATCGAGTTACATTCAAAACTGAAACCCTAGCTTGGTATTTTAAGTTTCAATGAGCCCTTGCAAGTGATTTGTGGGTCACCTTATTTCTGATTAGATAAGTATGAAACTAAGGTTTTTGTGGTCTGGTATTTGTCAAAATATCCTCACCAAAACTTCAACATTAGTAGTGTATGAGAAGAAATAGCTAATATTGTATTATTACACATATAGGTATATAACAATCTCCAACCACTCCATGTGTGCCTATCTTATCAAGGATCTTTGAACTTAGTGGAAACACTGAGTCAGGGCCATGACATTGGGATTCAGATTTGGTCAGATGATCTAAAAAATAAAATCTTGATTCCTAACTCACAGGTATCCCAGTAAACCAAATTAATTATGTCCATAATAATATTTACTTCTATGTTTCTCACAGGTGCAATCTAGTCCACAGCAGCCACTACTGTATCACCAACGACTATTTAATCCATTGCCACAGTCTTCAGATGAAGATAGCAAGTATGAGTCGTTAACCTTCAGTCCATTGTCCACCTCATCCCATATCAGTGGTTGCATTAGCCAAAGCGAAGATAGTCAAAGTATACCTTCGTCTGACACCTCTGGGTCCTCAACTGTTTATGCACTGGAGCTACAGCAGTCAGCTACTGATGACCAACAAGAAGAATTCTTCTTGGGCACTAATTATTATGGATACAAGCTAGTTGGAGACAATGTAGACAAAACGGTGAGACCTTCTTTTCAACGAGATGAGCACAGAAGTCTTTCTTTGCATCATTTTCATGCATATGGAGTCAAGGATAGGATTCGTACTATATTATATTATGTTTCAATAAGATGTGAATATTAATTGAAGGATCATTGTTCAACATATGAGCGACTTCAAAGACTAGGCTAAGCAAGTTGTTATGCATATCCCCAACAGATATTCAAAGGAAATGGCCACAAAAAGTGAAGTGGTGAGTACTGATTAACCAATAGAATAAATGAGTGTCTGTTTCAATCGAAAGGCACGTGGTTATGGTTGTTACAATGTAAGCTATCGTCTTGCAGATACCAATGGGAATTTTACTTCATAATGAAAACAAACTCGATGAAATGAGTAAAATTTTGGATCATCTCATGAAATTTGTTTTAACTTTGCCGAAAGAGGGTGAAATTAGTATTCCAGATGCAAGCAAAGTTACTTTTGATGACACCCGGTTCTTTAAAATATTACTTGGAGGTGATCAGCTCACTGCTGCCAGGGTACGAGGAACACAGGCTCTTAGAGTAACTCAAGACAAAGCATGTGACCGTTTACATGGTTTAATTCCAGTTGTGGAGGACTGGCATTCACGAATGGCTCTTGTAGATGTAAGTGATTTATTGCAGTTCGTTTTTTTTGTCATTGTTAATAATCATAATAATTGATTAATAATGCATACGGCTCTTTTCACCAAAATCAGCTAAGGAGAAGTGCACCATGTACCATTTGCGAAACCTTATTCATCGCACATCAGTACCCTCTGACCCAACAACTAATATGAATTCTGCAGAAGACTTTCTTTTGCTACTTTTGCATGCGCATACTGTGGCTGCTGCTAAAGTAATACTGTCCTATTACCCAACTGACAATTCTGTTGAACTTGCGAGACGTATAGAAGTTAACTTTATACCCGACTTCAAAAAATCCAAGGGACACGACTCTGACAATTGCAGCTCAATGGATCGAAGTTCAGAAATAAGAACACAATGTGAAGATGGTGTACATTGCTATGGAATTGAGTTTCTGTCTCTTTTATTAATTTGGCATGGGTTTCATGATTCGATTAGAGAAGGTGATGGTGATAGAATACTTCGTTACTGGAAATTTTTGTTAGTAATCTTTAAATCTTCAAATAAACGAAACTATGCTAAAGAAGCAGTCAACTTATTGTTGCAATACTACTACCTGTTTTCAGATCGCCAGCGAGAGCAACTACTGTGGAGTAGGTGTATTAACACAAGAGGATATCAAGGTGCCAATATACCATGTGACCTTCATATGGAGCACTTAAATAGAAGATTAAAAATATGTATCAGAAATTTAGGGGCCAACATTCAACAGAGCTCTATTGTGAGAGCCGGAAAATGTGTAGCAGCAGTCCATAGTGTGTGTGATGAATTCGAGAAACAAACTTCATCCCATTCCTACTCTATGCATCACCCCATTCCTGAATTTGGAAAAGATTTAGCTGCTGTAATAAAGGCATTGGATGAAGAGAGTGTATTTATCCCAACACGCAAGAGACAACATGCTTCATTTAACATTAAGTGCCGACTGATGGAGATATTTACGACAGATCAGCTGCGTACCAAGATAGAGAAAACTATTTCACGTATTTACAAGAAATAACTATTCATTGTTTAAAGTTTACATTTATCACATGAACATAATTTAGCACATATATCACAACATTTACAATTAGTTATACACATATCCCTTTCACAATAACACAAAAAAAATTAAAAAATAAGTTTTCTTCTGCAAATATTCGAGTTTGATACATTAGTTTTTCATTATTTTTGTACAATTTTTAGAAACTTTCCCTTCATACAAAATAGCTTCAGCATACTCTCCATCCCTACCAGCTCTCCCTGTTTCTTGTACATATTCTTCTATTGTGCTGGGCACACCCCAATGCATAATGGTGCGAATATCTGGGCAATCAATTCCTAATCCAAACCCTGAGGTTGCAATAACAAGTTGTAAAGTGTTCTCCTTAGAAGAAAAAGCAGACAATATTAGCTCCTTCTTCTCCGCTGTAAGAACACTGCTAAACATCTCTATCCGTCTGTACTGAGACAAGTTGGGATAATTACGTGGGGATGTAATGTCACCACCTAGCTTGTGTTCCAGTTGGGAATAGAGGTCAGAACAGTCTCTATACTTTTGCACAAACAATACTGTTTTAAGAAAACTTGTACTGCATAAATTTCTACATAAAATATCACTCAGTTCATCAAGGGTAACTGCAGGATGAATTGCATTCATTATGTTTCCTTGATCTGGAGGCAGTGTAATCAGAACTGGATTCGTCATAGACAACTGTTATAATGCACATTTGTATGTTTCCGTTGTTGCTGTTGCTGTCAGAGCCATTACATTAACATCACTTGGAATCAAGCTCCTGAGCTCACCTAAAACAGAAAATGCTTTTCTGAATTGTTCTCCCCACAGTTTAATACAATGCGCTTCATCAACAACAAGAGCAACTAGTTTTTCTTTAAATGTTTTTGAAAGAAGCATATTTCTAAAAATAGAATTTTCTACTATATTTTCTGGAGTGATAAATATTAGCTGTACTTTCCCATTCAATACTCTCATTATAACTTCCTTGTCAGTTTGTGCTTCACCAACAAATTCAGTAGATAGTCCATATCCAGCAAACTTAGCTTGTTGGTCCATCATAAGGGCAGTTAGTGGACTAATACAAACCACAATATTTCCAGTTGAGCCTGCAAATATTATATACATAATTTGTATAGATTCTTTATTAATATGTACATGTATATGGTACCTTTTATCTTGTCAAACACACTAGGAAGAATAGCGTAGCATATGGACTTTCCATAGCCTGTTGGTAATGACACAAATGTATCCCGACCACTAACGAATGAAATGATTGCTTCCAACTGTTTCTCCTGCAATGTAAGTCCGAATACTCGAGCACTCTCCGCCACCGCTGCAGTTACATCCATGTCGACAGTAATTTCTGTGGTTGTAGGGGGGGAGTTGGGAAGGAAAACCGTGGCTGTCAACCGAAGTGGCCGTAAAGCTTCTAGGTCGTCAACCGGTTCCGGGGAAGGTACGCTGCCACCAGAATCCAGAAGCCTGCCGTTGCTTGTCGCAAGTTATCCAGTCCCTTCTGCGTACTAGGGTAACCGGAGCTCGTATCGCAATATGGCAGCACAAGAGAACAGAATTCTAACTCTTTTATCTTGATAACTTAACTGGACTAATTGTGCGCATGCGTGGCTTTGGTATTTGTACTAGGCCACGCATGCACTCACAAAAAGATAGAAACATCCGGTTCACATACCAGGGCACAAATCAAACAAACACAAGCACGACAATTCTGAAAAGTGACCTCTAATTAATACATGACCTCTAGCTAAGTGTTTATAAAAATTATACATATAAGGACATGCATACACCATAACACAATAAATCAATGCTGACTCTCTTCTCAGTTCAGTTACTTGTCTTCTTTCTGCCTTCTTCCCTCTTCATCTCTTGATCTATTTCTCTTTTCACGGAGGCCAGACCCACATCTCCCCCCGCTAAGCTCGAACCCGTGGATCGACGCTGATACACACCAGGATGGGCTCCGTGTCATCCCAACTCTGCCGACTCAATCCATCCGCATTGCTGATGGTAGATCCCGGTCTGTACTTGATGGTGAGGTCCATCCCTTGCAACTTGAGTGCAAACCTCATCAGTCTCCTGTTCAGTTGTCGACTGCTGAGCAACGAAACACACGCTCTGTGATCGGTATAGATTGTAACTGGTCTCCCATACAAGTAGTACTGGAAATACTTCACTGCAGAAACAATGGCCAACGTCTCCAACTCCGTGACGGAGTAGTTCTTCTCGGCACCACGTAACTGACGACTGAAGAACGCCACAGGCAGTTCCTCATCGTTTTTCTCGACGTGTAGGCACGCTCCGATACCCACACCTGACGCATCAGTAAACAAATAAAACACATCACCACAAACAGGAACAAACAAAACAACACGATTACACAATGACTCACGCAACCTTGTGAAGGCCACGGACATCTCTTCCGTCCACGTCACCCTGACTGGAGAGGTCAAAGACACAGCCGGTGTAAGCATTGCGGACAAACTAGCGAAACCCTCTATGAATTGCCTGTAATAGGACATACTCCCCAGAAAGGAGCGCAGTTGCTTCTTCGTCACCGGCCTAAGAAAATCAGCCATCGCCCTAACCCTATCCTCTGGTACTGCAACTCTACCACACCCAACTTGGTGACCCAAATACTCCAAAAATTTCCTCCCAAACTCGCACTTCTTCCTCTTGATCTTTAAACCAACCTTGCCTAAACACACAATAACATCCTTCAAATCCCTCAAGTGAGTCTCCCAATCATCACTAAACACTATCACATCGTCAATGTAATTCCTAGCCACACTACTTACAGGCTTAAGAACTTCTTCCACCACCGACTGGAATATCGCCGGGGCATTCTTCAACCCAAATGGCATCCTCTTAAACATAAATTTACCCATCGGGCATACGAACGATGTAAGAGGCATGCTATCCTCCTCCATCTCGATCTGGTGAAAACCCGCCGTCAAGTCCAACTTGGACAAGCAAGAACTAGACCCAACCTTCTCTAGAATCTCAATCAGAGAAGGGAGCCAAAACCTCCTCAAAGGCGTCTTAGAATTCAACTCTCTGAAATCCACACAAACCCTCACACTGCCATCCTTCTTCCTCACTGGCACTAGTGGACTAGCCCATTCCGCCTCACTTCTGACTATAATTCCACCCTTCAGCATCTTATCAATCTCCAACTCTACTTCCTTCCTAATCCCAACAGGCACCTGTCGTGGCTGCAAGTTAACCACGTCCACACCATCACTCAGCTGGATGGAACACTTGCCCACCTTGCACAACCCTGGGACGACATCCGAAAAATATTCTTCAGCACTACTCACAACCGTCAGTAAGTCACTCTCTCTGTACCCAACACATTTCTCAGAACCCAACACAGCCTTACTCCCATCTAAATCATCTGATATGCCCTGCTCTTCGGCAACTACGGACACAGCATTCACCCAAGCACATCTATCCTTGTACACCTTTGTGTTATTCAGGTGAACCAACTTCACTGGGTGGCCCTCGCCTTTTGAGATACGATAAGTCACCCTAGACACACGGTCCTGCACAACATATGGTCCCTCCCAGGATGCCTGCAAAGAAGCATGCAACCCCGGGATTCTCACTAACACCTTAGAACCAACTTCCAAACACCTATCACTCTTATTTCGATTAAAGGACAGGCATCGTTTCGAAGCACTATCCGTCTCATGTGCCACTGCCAGATCATGCAGCAACAACAACTTGTCTTGGAGCTTCAACACCCACTCCTCGACGTCAACTCTCTCAAACTTCTCATCTACCCACCCTGAGTACAACAAATCAAGGGGGCCCAGAACATTCCTGCCATAGACTAACTGATGCGGGGAAAACCCCACGTCTCTGTTTGGTACCTGCCGAATGGCGAACAGCGCCAAAGGCAAGAACTCAGACCAGTCCAAGTCTCTCTCACTGGCCTTAGCAAGCATGGGCTTCAGGGTCCCATGCATCCTCTCTACCACCCCATTGCTCTGAGGGCGATAAGGGGACGTAACCACTTGATCAATGCCCAGCATCTCACACACACGACCCATGACTCTACCAAGGAACACACTGCCTCTGTCCGAAAGGACTTTCAATGGGATGCCCGTTCTTGAAATGACATCAATGAAGCATTCAGCCACTTCGTTGGCTGACGCAGTGCGCATCGGGCAAGCCTCTGGCCACCTAGAAGCCAGACAAACATAAGTAAACAGGTAACGAACACCTCGCTTGGCTTTTGGCAAAGGTCCCACAATATCTATGGCCACCGACTCGAACGGAACACTGACAATAGGTCGTTCTACCATCTTGGCCGCTCTGTTACCAGCCTTATTAAACTTCAAACACACATCACACGACTTCACGTACTCCACTATGTCTCCATGGATGCCCGGCCAGGTAAATTTTGGCTGAAGCAACCTCCTCATCCCTCTAACTCCCGTATGACCACACCTGTCGTGGGCCAACCCAAGAACTTTCTTCCTACGTGCACCAGGAATAACTATCCTGTCAACACAAACATCCATTTCGTCTACTATCCTATGAAGCAACAACCCCTTAGACCACTTGTAACCGTTTAAACCCTTGGTTGCTAATTCCCGACAACTACTCAACGATTCATCACTTTGAATTTGGGCAATCAACACACTACACCCGGAAACGTCTGTTGGTAGAGGGCAACCCAGGTCAACGAGTCCCTCATCTGTATCTGATGCAACACCAACACTCACATCAGTTTCCTCCACGACACCTCCATCTACTACTTCATTCGCTCTCCGCCCATTCACCTCCTCTCTATCCACACTAACAACATCTGAATCGATCACCTCTACCAACGGAGATGGATTTGCCAATGCCTCGTCCTGCCTGTTATGAGTCTCGTCAGACAGACTATCCAGCCATGAACCAGAACGAGTCACAACACTAATCTGGGCATCCTCAGCATGCTGAGACACCGACTGCTGGGCATCAACCGACCCAACAGCGCTCACAGCAGAGGCTGCATCCTGTTCAGTGGATGACTGGGTGTCCGGGGTATCACCGGAGTGCCCCGCCCCACTGCCCTGGTCATCAGGCAGAGGAGCGGCACCCAGAAGGAGCCGCTTGGCCATGGAATCATCCATAGGCACAGCAAACAGGACCTTACCGTTAAGCATACCCTCTTGCGCAACGGCAACCCTCTTAACAAAGGTTCTACTCTCGATTTCAAATACGACCTCAGCCATACTCAAACATACGGGGACACCTGTAGCACCCCTCACCTCTATTTCATCTGGCAGCATCTGGTTCTCATAAACCAAACACCCAGGGACCACTGTAACCTCGGCACCAGTATCAGGCACTATCGAGCACTCAGTCCCGTTCACTTTACCCTGCACTAGTGGTGTGTCTCCTTCAACCGCCACCCAATTGTTGTTAAACGGCCTACCACCAGATCTCAAGCCTAGCTTCTTGGTACCCTCACCCAGCTTGGCCTGCTCCTTAGAGTTACTCTGACTCTTGCTAGGACACTCGGGGGCTTTATGTCCGGGCTGATGGCACGAATAACAAACCACACCCCTAGACTCCTCTTTCCCCGACCTACACTCAAACGACTTGTGTCCATACCTATGACACTTGAAACACTGGATTGCCTCACCAGCACCACGCCATTGCCCTCTAACGCTTCCAGACCGGTCGTTGTCTGTGGAGTGCAATGAGAGCGCAAGCTTGTTCAAATCCTTGAACGACAAAATCTCACGACCATCCATTATGGATCTCTGTTGAGCGGTAAGGCTAGCTCTGTAGATAGCCACAGCAAAGAACAGCAACACATCAGAACGCTCAGCCACGGTCATGTCAACAGAATCAACAAGACCCTTTAAATGTACATACTTCTCGAGGGGGTTCATGTTACGCACATCACTGGTAAACTCAGCAGTAAGCTTACTACCCAGCGAAGTTCTCCCAGAGCCCAGCGAATCAATTAATAACTGTTTGAGCTCCTCGTAAGAACACGACACACGGTCAACTGAGGATACTATTGAGGCAGCCGACTTCGAAGAAAGCTTCTGATACAAAATCGTCTTGTAGTCTCGTCTCGGCACGCCTAAGTCAGCAAGATCCGCTTCCAGTTTGCGGATATACTTGGCAATATCCATGCCGTCTCTATGTGGGGCTAGACCAATGACCTGCCTCGACCGATCTGAATGTGAAGGCACAGGGGGTGGCACTACCCTACCCGCACCCGACAATGACGACAACAAATTCCTCATGTCGGACACCGACAAAAACATTCCCTCATTCTCTCTCTCACTACCTCTCCTCCCATCATCTTCTCTGCTATTCTCATACCCACTCGTCTCCAACTCATTTTCACCAACACCGTCCATATTACCCCTAACTGTCTCCACACTGTCCCTCGAACTCATAGGGGACAGATTACCAGTACTGCAAGTGGAATCAGACGAACTGTCACCGACACTCCCGATGCTACCAGCCGTATTCGCAAAACAAACTCCACTATAATCACTCTCACCCACGCCTGAGTCCGACGAAGGAGTCCCACTCGGTACAGGCAGAATTTCTAATCCTCTCTTCAGCTTACAAGCTCTTTCCGGCTGTGCTCTCTGACTCATCCAGCAAGACGGTGGACTTCGGAGAAACCGCAACCAACTACAGGAACACGGATTACAAAAATCAGTAAACACCAATCAAACAACAATAGAACAACTGCAAAAAAACACAAACAAATGAACAAACTCAAACCAAAAGACAAAAGGTCAAGACAAAAACAAAACAATCACAAAGATACGCCACGTGAGGTGGGCACCAAAAAGAAATACACAAAACTTAGTTCGCAAACGAAAGTCAAACGATGGTATGGGGCTTCTTTATCCTCTCTGTAGGGTGATCACAGAAGAAGAACACCGCTGCCGCCAATTGTGGTTGTAGGGGGGGAGTTGGGAAGGAAAACCGTGGCTGTCAACCGAAGTGGCCGTAAAGCTTCTAGGTCGTCAACCGGTTCCGGGGAAGGTACGCTGCCACCAGAATCCAGAAGCCTGCCGTTGCTTGTCGCAAGTTATCCAGTCCCTTCTGCGTACTAGGGTAACCGGAGCTCGTATCGCAATATGGCAGCACAAGAGAACAGAATTCTAACTCTTTTATCTTGATAACTTAACTGGACTAATTGTGCGCATGCGTGGCTTTGGTATTTGTACTAGGCCACGCATGCACTCACAAAAAGATAGAAACATCCGGTTCACATACCAGGGCACAAATCAAACAAACACACGCACGACAATTCTGAAAAGTGACCTCTAATTAATACATGACCTCTAGCTAAGTGTTTATAAAAATTATACATATAAGGACATGCATACACCATAACACAATAAATCAATGCTGACTCTCTTCTCAGTTCAGTTACTTGTCTTCTTTCTGCCTTCTTCCCTCTTCATCTCTTGATCTATTTCTCTTTTCACGGAGGCCAGACCCACAATTTCAGCGCGCTAAAATCACCTGAACCATAATTACCGCGTAATCAAAGCTATATTACCGCAGTGGTTACACTTGTGCTGACAGTGCGAGACCAAACGCATACGTGAACTTGACCAGACCCTTTCTTTCTCTTCATATCGGGTAAAGGGTCTGGCAAAGGGTCTGGCCCGCGAGACTAGCATCAGGGTTGGTGGACCAGACCCCGTCATCTCTGATGCTGAAATTTTATATGGGAGTCAAGAAGATAACCGGGTAAGCTTGTCTTTATCTTGTTTTTCTCTTGAAAACTAGCAAGCTTCTGTTGTGGAAAGGACTTATTTAGCTATATTGAGATAGATAAACTGTTTAGCTTTATATATTATTTTTTTCATTGAGTTTTGAGATTTGAAAATGGTTTGTGGTTTTTTTGAACAAATTCAATTTTTCCAAAATAAATTAAAATTTTTTTTTACCACATGTAATACTAGGACTTGATGTGTATGCAGTCACCGACTCCGAAGGGGACTCAGATGAGGGAGATAACTCAGATGAGGCGACAGGAGCAGAGTCTTCCAGTGATGAAGAAGAGGATGCCGACCTGAGTCTTCCGATGATGAAGCAGATGAAGAGGCAGCAGGTTCCAGTGATGAAGAAGAAGAAGTGGCTCCTCCTGCTCCGAGTTCTGGACGTCCTCGCGGTCGGAGAAGGCGTGCACCGAAGAAGAAGTAGAGTTGAGTGGATGAGGTAGAGGGTGAGTGGAAGAAAGAGGACAACACACCCATTGATATTCCATATCAATGTGTGGCTGGTCCTCGTCGAGGTGTGGTAAGTCCTATGTGTACAATTCTAGATGCATTTTATGTTTTTTTTACGACTCAAGTGTGGGAATTACTGGTGTCTCAGACGAATGCTTACGGTGCTAGAATAATACCGAATAGTTGGAAAGATACCGATGAAAGAGAGTTGAAGGCGTACCTGGGCATTCTTATTGTAATGGGCATAGTTCAACTCCCGCGTTTGGCGATGTATTGGTCGACGACTCACGAAGATCTTGCTCCTGTTTTAGTTAGAAAAGTAATGCCCAGTAATCGTTTTTTTCAGTTGTCCAGGTGTTTACATGTAAATGCCGCCGAGTCGTCATCGGTTACGCATGTAGCCAATTACGATTAAGGTGCGCAAGCTGCTTGACCTAGTAGTTCACAAATTTGAGTCTGTATACACTTTACATAAGGAGTTGAGCTTAGATGAGGCTATGATTAAGTTCAAAGGTCGTCTTGGGTTCAAGCAGTACATGAAAGACAAGCCAACAAAATGGGGTATAAAGGTTTTTGTGCTGAGCGATGCTACAAATGGCTATATCTATCGACTTGAGATTTACACGGGCAAAAACGAAACATTAGATAATGCTACTGTTAGTCGTGTAGTACTTGACCTCATGAAGGGTTTTGATTATAGTGGTAATACTCTCTACACGGATCGTTATTACTCCAGCCCTAGGTTATTTTTTACTTTAGGCAAGATAGGTATTGGTTGTTGCGGTACCGTTCAGAATAATCGGAAGAAATTTCCTGTGGTTTTGAAAACAAGTAAGTCTAAGAAGAACAAAGGTAAGTACGATTATTGATCAAATTAAACTCTCACAGCTATGGTTTAGTTTGACAAGCGGCCTTTGTACATGCTTTCGACCATCCACAAGCCTACTTCTAGCTTACCTACCACTGTATGGCGTACCCAGGGCACTGGATCTCGCATAGCTGTAGACTGCCCCCCGTGTCTACCGGACTATCAAAAATACATGCGCGGCGTTGACAGGGGGGATCAGATGATAGGTTATTATAATATTGGCCGCCGGTCTAAAAAGTGGTGGAAGCGTGTTTTTACTTATATTGTCGATTGCTCCATTTTGAATGCTTATGTGCTTTTTTCTTGTCAAAATCCTAGTTCGAAAAAACTGAAGTTTAGGTTTCTTGAGCAGCGAATACTCTTAGCGAAAGCATTGATAGGTTCTTATTCAGGATGTAGGAAGCGTGGTCGTACCCCTCAGGTAGATAGTGAGCGTCTAAATAAGAGTTTAGGTTATTACCTTGACAGGGCGGAGCGTAAGGGTGAGTGTGTTGTGTGTAAAAGCCGCCATGGTAAGCGTCGTGATACATTGTGTGTGTGTACTGTATGTAAAGTGAGTTTGTGTAGTCCTTTCACGCACGGTGAGAGTAGAAAGTGTTTTAGCGAATACCACACATTGTCAGACTATTCACAGAAATAAATAAAATATAACAAAAAATAATAATAAAAAAATAACAAAAAATAAAACAGAAAAAGCTGGGGGAAATTTTTGTATTTATTCATTATTTCTTGATTCATCTGCATTTTTTTTTGAGAGTTGAATGTTGTAGTAGCGCTTCCGGGGAGGGATCTAACTCGGGGAGGGAACTCTAGATCTTTTTGGATCGGGGCTACTATGCCCATGTAAGTTGAATTTCATGTGTGCGTGTGTGTGTGTACACCAGTCAATTTATGTTTAATAAATTATAAATTTATTTTTATGATCTGTATTCACCTGTAGCTTCTTTTTTCTTGTGTGTGTGTGTGTGTGTGTATATGTGTGTGCGTGCGTTTGTGGAATGAGAGAGGGAGCAACCGTGGACAAACAGTATGCGGCACTTCCGGATCCAACCTGGGAGGAAACTCTGGATCTTTTTGGATTGGGGCTACTATGCCCATGTAAGTTGAATTTCATGTGTGCGTGTGTGTGTGTACACCAGTCAATTTATGTATAATAAATTATAAATTTATTTTTATGATCTGTATTCACCTGTAGCTTCTTTTTTCTTGTGTGTGTGTGTGTGTGTATATGTGTGTGCATGCGTTTGTGGAATGAGAGAGGGAGCAACCGTGGACAAACAGTATGCGGCACTTCCGGATCCAACCTGGGAGGAAACTCTGGATCTTTTTGGATCGGGGCTACTATGCCCATGTAAGTTGAATTTCATGTGTGTGTGTGTGTGTGTGTACACCAGTCAATTTATGTATAATAAATTATAAATTTATTTTTATGATCTGTATTCACCTGTAGCTTCTTTTTTCTTGTGTGTGTGTGTGTGTGTATATGTGTGTGCGTGCGTTTGTGGAATGAGAGAGAGAGCAACCGTGGACAAACAGTATGCGGCACTTCCGGATCCAACCTGGGAGGGAACTCTGGATCTTTTTGGATCGGGGCTACTATGCCCATGTAAGTTGAATTTCATGTGTGCGTGTGTGTGTGTACACCAGTCAATTTATGTATAATAAATTATAAATTTATTTTTATGATCTGTATTCACCTGTAGCTTCTTTTTTCTTGTGAGTGTGTGTGTGTGTATATGTGTGTGCGTGCGTTTGTGGAATGAGAGAGGGAGCAACCGTGGACAAACAGTATGCGGCACTTCCGGATCCAACCTGGGAGGGAACTCTGGATCTTTTTGGATCGGGGCTACTATGCCCATGTAAGTTGAATTTCATGTGTGTGTGTGTGTGTGTGTACACCAGTCAATTTATGTATAATAAATTATAAATTTATTTTTATGATCTGTATTCACCTGTAGCTTCTTTTTTCTTGTGTGTGTGTGTGTGTATATGTGTGTGCGTGCGTTTGTGGAATGAGAGAGAGAGCAACCGTGGACAAACAGTATGCGGCACTTCCGGATCCAACCTGGGAGGGAACTCTGGATCTTTTTGGATCGGGGCTACTATGCCCATGTAAGTTGAATTTCATGTGTGTGTGTGTGTGTGTACACCAGTCAATTTATGTATAATAAATTATAAATTTATTTTTATGATCTGTATTCACCTGTAGCTTCTTTTTTCTTGTGTGTGTGTGTGTGTATATGTGTGTGCGTGCGTTTGTGGAATGAGAGAGAGAGCAACCGTGGACAAACAGTATGCGGCACTTCCGGATCCAACCTGAAAGGGAACTCTGGATCTTTTTGGATCGGGGCTGCTATGCCCATGTAAGTTGAATTTCATGTGTGTGTACACCAGTCAATCCTAACCTGGGAGGGATCGTTCAGTCTGTGACACCATCCATGCCGGTTGAATTCCACGTGTGTGCTTGTACTGCTTTTCATTTTCAAATTACACTTTCTCAATACAACGATTGTTTATCTCATGGACAGTGTGGAGTATACATACCAGGGGTTCATACAGTGGGAGACTAGCCCTGGGTTCCCCCCTAGAATTTTGGGAGTTGAATAGAAATGAACATTTTGGAAGCATGTATTTTTAGTCTGATATTGTATCCCATTATGTTCCTATCATAACTGAGCCATTTAGTGCATAAGACAGAACACTGATCATCAGTGTGAAGTATAGACTCTTATGCAAAGATGTGCATCAAAGTAGTGTAGGTTCCAAAAAATGGGTGTGGCGAAGTACACTCGGAGCCCAACCCCCCCCCCAAACAAAAATCCTGTATGAAACCGCATACAATACATCATAAAGTTGCAATTATATAGGATCATGAATAATTTGTTGTTTGTATTACAAATATCTTTGTTGTTTGTGTTTTTGTGTATATGAAATTGTTTTGTAGTGGAGCTCGACGTCCGATGGCATACGTTCCTTGTGGACACTCATAGATGTCTCCTACATGATCACAATCAGCACCACACACAACAAACAACATATTTTATTGTTGAACTAATATAATATTGGTATATAAAGCATCAAACAATATTATTTCTATTTTATTTTATTTTTTTATTGATGGGAAAAGTGGATTTTTTAGGGGGAAACATTTTTTTTTTTTGAAATATTAGTAGATGGCTCAAATATTATTCAATTTTCTCAATCAAAAAATGAGGGGAATCCCAAACTCTTGGTCTATTTAGTGATATATGGTTGCTATGGGGTTTTCCCAGCCAGCATCGAGTTAAAAAAATAAAACGGTAATGCACTATTCCGCGGTGGAAAATTAGATTTTTCCGCGCGCGTCCAAACAATTTGGGAACGAGAGGGTTAAGCGTGAGGTTAATATATTGTTTATTGTACACTAGACATTTTTCCAAAACAGTAAAAAAAATTGTGCTTCAAAGACTCATCGTCTAGACGTAACTTGGCCATACATCTAAAAATATAGTTGTCCAGAACTACTCTTGGTTATGTTGGAGCATTCAGCCAGACCCTTTACCTACCGCTACCGCTGGAAAATGGTCTGGTAACAATAGTACATAGTACCAGTTAATACCCTCCAGATGCACCCGGTTCAGGAATATTTTGCGATAGAACGTATAGAAGATTCCTGGAAGCATTCAGCATTCAATATAGGAACATATTTAACGCTCGTGTGATGCAAGAAATCCAAGAAAAAGATCCTATGTACAATAAATATATGCGTGTTTTTGCATGTGTGTGTGTGCAATCATGTATATGTATACAAGTATACCTATAACCTATTTATACTTTTATTATTCAATTCTTGATTTGTAAATGTATAAATAATACAAATACAGATGAGGAGTGAGGATATTGTCAATGGCCTGCAGATAGCCATGCATTCACCTGTTCACACACTCACACAATCACACACACACACACACAAATAGCTACAATGGCTTTCATGATACATACATACATACATACATACATACACACACACATATTTACTTGTAATTATGGTTATTTTTATTTAAAAAAAAAGTTTCAGAAGATAATTATAATCAATAACTATTTCATGTTGGTTAGATTGTTTGCATGTTATTTGTAATTCGGTGTTGTCCCAAACTGATTGTATAGGTGTGTTAACTTTGTATTAATTATCATCATACTGGTATTTAATTATTGTGATCACTTATATTACATCCTGCCTGTATCATACACTTCCTATCACTGGAAAAATATCCAGATTTCCTGTACTTTTGACGCTTCAGGAAATGTATAGGATAGTTAGTTGTCATCTTTCCTGTACATGTTGTATACCCTCCATGCCATGTTTCCCTGCTTCAATCCTATACCTTCACGACACATGAATTAACCTTAACATGTACTGTATGCTTGCAATTCAAAAATCCTGTACTTATCAGACACAACATGACAGTCCAACTATTCTATATATGTTCTATAGTAGGATATTACAATTTTCTATGCATTTGTCAGTTACTACAGGACAGCCCACTTGATTCTACACCTGTCCTTAATCAGTATTGTTCATATAAACTGCACTTGTCCTTTCCTACAGTAAACTTCATAAACTCTAGACCTGTACTGTACAACAGCACTCCACTTACCGTGCATCTGTCCTTGACTTCGTGATACTTCATTTTACCTATCATCAATCCTGGACAAGTACACTTCATATAACGTGCACCTATCAGGTACTCTAGAACATACAATGTTGCCCAGTATCTGTTCTGTACTACTACGACACTCCACCTTACCGTGCACCTGTCCTTGACCTCCTGATACTTCATTTTATCTATCGCTAATCCTGGACAAGTACACTTCATATAACGTGCACCTATCAGGTACTCTAGAACATGCAATGTTGCCCAGTATCTGCACTGTACTACGACACTCCACCTTACAGTGCACCTGTCCTTGACCTCCTGATACTTCATTTTGTCGATTGCTAATCCTGGACAAGTACACTTCATATAACGTGCACCTATCAGGTACTCTAGAACATGCAATGTTGCCCAGTATCTGCACTGTACTACGACACTCCACCTTACAGTGCACCTGTCCTTGACCTCCTGATACTTCATTTTGTCTATCGCTAATCCTGGACAAGTACACTTCATATAACGTGCACCTATCAGGTACTCTAGAACATACAATGTTGCCCAGTATCTGTTCTGTACTACGACACTCCACCTTACCGTGCACCTGTCCTTGACCTCCTGATACCTCATTTTATCTATCGCTAATCCTGGACAAGTACACTTCATATAACGTGCACCTGGCAGGTACTATAGGACATACAATGTTTCCCAGTATCTGAACTGTACTACGACACTCCACCTTACAGTGCACCTGTCCTTGACCTCCTGATACCTCATTTTATCTATCGCTAATCCTGGACAAGTACACTTCATATAACGTGCACCTGGCAGGTACTATAGGACATACAATGTTTCCCAGTATCTGCACTGTACTACGACACTCCACCTTACCGTGCACCTGTCCATGACATACTGATACTTCATTTTACCTATCGTTAAACCTGGACAAGTACACTTCATATAACGTGCACCTATCAGGTACTCTAGAACATACAATGTTTCCCAGTATCTGCACTGTACTACGACACTCCACCTTACCGTGCACTGTCCTTGACCTCCTAATACTTCATCTTTATCTATCGAAATCCTGGAACAAGTACACTTCATAAAACGTGCACTGAGGTACTTAGGACATACTATGTGGCCCATATCTGCACTGTAAATGGACCACTCCACCTTTACAGTGCACCTGTCCTTGACATCCTGATACTTCATTTTACCTCGTTAATCCTGGACAAGTACACTTCATATAACGTGCACCTATCAGGTATCTAGAACATACAATTTTCCCAGTATCTGCCACTGTACTACGACACTCCACCTTACAGTGCACCTGTCCTTGAACCTCTGATACCCCTTTATCTATCATCTAATCCTGGACAAAGTACCACTTATGTAACTGCACCGATCAGGTACTTTAGAACATGCAATGTTGCCAGTATCTGCACTGTACTACGACACTCCACCTTACCGTGCACCTGTCCTTGACCTCCTGATACTTCATTTTACCTATCATTAATCCTGGACAAGTACACTTCATATAACGTGCACCTATCAGGTACTCTAGAACATGCAATGTTTCCCAGTATCTGCACTGTACTACGACACTCCACCTTACAGTGCACCTGTCCTTGACCTCCTGATACCTCATTTTATCTATCATTAATTCTGGACAAGTACACTTCATATAACGTGCACCTATCAGGTACTCTAGAACATACAATGTTGCCCAGTATCTGCACTGTACTACGACACTCCACCTTACCGTGCACCTGTCCTTGACCTCCTGATACTTCATTTTACCTATCATTAATCCTGGACAAGTACACTTCATATAACGTGCACCTATCAGGTACTCTAGAACATGCAATGTTTCCCAGTATCTGCACTGTACTACGACACTCCACCTTACAGTGCACCTGTCCTTGACCTCCTGATACTTCATTTTATCTATCGCTAATCCTGGACAAGTACACTTCATATAACGTGCACCTGGCAGGTACTCTAGAACATACTATGTTGCCCAGTATCTGCACTGTACTACGACACTCCACCTTACCGTGCACCTGTCCTTGACCTCCTGATACTTCATATTTTTATCTATCGCTAATCCTGGACAAGTACACATCATATAACGTGCACCTATCAGGTACTCTACACTGTAAAAACCGGGGTGTTTAGTTACACCCTAAGTGGGGTGTACTGAAACAATTTTTTGCATTGGGGTGTATTGTTACACTCATAGGGCGTGCTGTTACACTCACACTGCGAAACACTCTATGATCATACCAAAAGGAGTGTATTTTTATCAGGAATAATAGGTAACACCCTTTCAGGAATACTTTTTTTACATACCAACATTTTATAATGAACCTGTTGACTTATAATTTCCCATTATTATTTGTTGTTGGTTTTGTTTTATTTGTTGTTTTACTTTCCATTGCAGCAATAAAGGCAAGCTGGTATAACATGGAGCTTTGGATGAAGAACATAAATATTCATACTCGTTACTGTTGTACTGTGCCAAGTATATTTTATTCATTTGATCACAACTAAACTGAGTCATTAAAAAAAATCTTTACTACACTGCTTGAAGGTGCTTGTTTTACTAAATTGAGGAAACTATTACACTAAAGATTTACTGCATAGTTTACTCATTTAGTAAAACATACTTAGTTTTACTAACAGGAAACCTTAAGTAAAACATTGTACTGTAGTTTTACAGGTTTGTTTTTTTACACCTTTGTTTTGCTCATGGTTTACTGAAGGGTCCAAATGTTAGTTAACTATTAAATGCATTTAACTAATTGTTTTAGTTAACTTCTTGCATTATATTAAGGATAACATGGCTGATGATTAATTGAAGAAGAATCCCTCATAAGCGCCAGCATATCCAGTGTGCATACCACTGCACAGTTTTATAATGGTGTAGTTTTTTACTTGATCACTCAGGTCCCAGGTCCTTCCAGAGAAAGACACAATTAGATAGTGACCCCACCTTGAGTTTATAATGTCCCTCCAACGGCATTGATGAAAATGTAGCTACCTTAAATATTTGTTAGGCTATGTACTGTTGGGTAGACATGGGCGGCTCTGTGCATCGTGAACTACCTCCCTCAGGCCCTAAGTACTTCGCTGCGCGAGACGCTGGACGTTAAAATAAGGTTGTTTCTTCCCCAGTAGCCTCGCAAAGATACTGCATTATCTCATGGAAAACCCTTTTCCAGTTACGTGTAGGTAAGTATCGCCAGGCTAAATAAGTTAAAAACGCTTTACCCATTATAAGTAAAACTCTCGACTGGAAGTGGTCGTCTAAACTATTGTTGCGCGCTAGTCCACTGATTTGTAATACGGCTACGCTACTTGTGTCTTGGGGAACTTGAAGGAAGCTTTCGCTGTCTACCCTGGCTTATGCTTGCTTTCGCTGTCTACCCTGGCTTATGCTTCTGGGTAAGTAGTTTTATGGCTAGCGGTCAGTGGGTTTCTAAGTATTTTAGCTGCACGGGGTCACCCATGTCATTTTTTTTCCTGGTGAAGTTGTGTTTCCTGAACAATTTTTTCTAAGCTAATATAGCTACTGTATGAATTAATTAATGAATGAAAATAAAGAGCAAGGGTGGCTTGAATTATGATAGTGATATTTTGTGGTAGTTTTAGCTATATCTTTATGACGAGGGCTCGTCAGTTTGTTTGTTCCATAGTACTCTTGAAATTTTTCATTTCTTTGTGAGAAAGTGTGGGTGCATGTTGGAATGGTTTCTAGTTACTGAATTATTCTAAACATGCTCTACCAAAATTATCCTCACTCATAGCTTTTCCCATGGCCACCCTAACATCCTTTAGCGTGCTCCTGGACAATGAAGGGGAGATAATCATTGCATACAACTCAACATACATAATTATATTTTCTACTTTGTTTTAGGCCCATGGTTTCATGCAGGTTATGGGAGCCCTGGGATTTCCACCCTAATTTTTTTTTTACCCCTTCTGAATTTATTTCAATATAAGTTATGAAAAAATTGTAGAAATTTGTAGTAGTTTGTCCAAGCTTTCATGATCATGACTTCACCATTTTCATGTGGCTAAACGGTTTTTGTGACTTTACAAATCTCTCTTATCTCTCCCCCCCAGTGAAAATCCTGTATGAATTTCTGTCATTTTAGTTCATGTAATTCTGATAAACTTTAGTGATATCATTTTACTTATCTGCTTATTCTTCATTGAGCTGTTGTTGTAGGACTTTTTCAGATTGCCAATTGCTTAATTATAGTTTTAACAGTTTATTAAATGATTATTCGTTTTTATTATGTTCTCTAAGGCAACGTCAGTAAATTTGTCAGTTCTCTAAGCACATAAGTGCTAATATCACGGCTTCAGAAGCACAGTGTCGTATTAGCTTGTATAACCAAGTTTTGTGCCGAGGTGGTAGGGGCACCCTGAAATCCCCCATCTCCTCCAAGCTTTAGTTCCCCCTAGAATTTTAATTTAGTAAGTAGCTACAATAGCTATAAGCTTGAATTATGTGACAAAACACAGGTCAGTATAAGGTATACACTTTCACATAGGCATGCCCATCAAAGCAGTGTGGGTTTCTAAAATGAGAGTGGCTAAGTACACCAGTGTTTCCCACCCCCAGCGCAGAATCCAGTATGACACCCTGATAGCTTAGTCATCATATGCTTTTTCTGAAGTAAAAGTATGTTCTTTTCCCCCAATTTATAATGTCACTATGAAGCATTTGTGCATTTGTCAGCTGATGTTGTGAGAATAGGGAACAAGAATTTTCTTCCGTTGGCCAAATATATTGGCTTCCAGTATTCAGATGTGCAGTGATGGGAAGAAAATGGCCATTTTTCACATGCAGTTCATAGAATAAGAGTAGGACAGGTCATGGGAGCCATGACAACCACTAAGGCCATAAGCAACTTGCTTGGCATGATACAGTATAGTATTGATGACCATTACCAAATGCAAGTCTCATGACCTCATAGAGGTAGTTGCAGGTCTTATAAGTCACGATGTGGATTAGGGACTGGTAGACAGTTAATTTGCAAAAAGTTTTTTTTTTTGTTTTTTTTTTGTTTGTATGTTTGTTAACCCTAAGCACGCATGCATGAGAGAGTTGTAGTAGTTGCCCTGTCAGTCTGTCTGTCATGCTCTGATTTTGGAGATTACTGACAATTAACCGTTGATTTAGGTATGAACTTATTCAGAAAGATGATTTAGGATCTTTTATTGTGCTACTTTTTTTTAATTTGGGGCTAATTGTTGATAAAACGTGAAGCTTTCAGCTCCCTAGCGTCACGTCATAATCACTTGAGCAAATAATTTCTTGCAGCCCGCAGTGTAATTTGCTTTATGCTCAGGAAAGTTAACCGACGGATTTGAATGAAGTGAAGTTCACGTTGAAAAATTATAACAGTAAGTGTTTCTGGCTAGTTTAGCTTCTCTTATGAAGACAGCATTTCCATGTACTGTTTTCATTGCTCGAGCTATATTGATGCCTCATTAAAATAGCTAACAGATTGCTTTGTTCTTTTTGAAGGAGATTATATTATAATAGCTAGGTAATGTTTAATAGCACTGAGGGTTCCCACCTTTTGGTGCTTCATTTTTTTTGTTTTGTTTCTTGTTCTTATGTAAGGCTTTTCTGTACTATGTAATTTATAGCCAGTACAAATGTTTTTTGTATAGTAGTCAAGGTGGTGTAGTTTCACTGACCATACACGCCCTTCCTTCTGCTGTAGCTCAAGTACGCAAGCACACAATCATTCACACCCACTCATATACACAGTCGTAGGGGATGAGGCATTATACTTGTGATGTGCTTCAGTAAAAAAATAAGGTGAAAGGGTAAAATTCATCTTTATAAATCATCATGCACAATTTGTTTGAAAAATTTACACAGCCGACTTTTTTAAATTAGCGTACGAGACCACTCACGGCAATTTTTGAGACTTAAAAAAAAAAACAAGCTATTCCAAGGAATTATTGCGCTGTGTAAATCCTAACTCTATATAAGGCTTGCTTACTAACAAAAGAAACAGGAAGGAACCTAAGAAGCTTAACACATAAAGCAGCAAATGTATATTTATTGTTTGTTCTTAGCTAGTCAGCAGATGTAACACACAACACTCTCACATGCACGCGTTCACTGGATATACCCAACACAAGATTTACAGTGTAGTCTCATGGTAGCTTGGCATGTTGGGCAATGAACTTTCAAGTATGAACAGTGATGACAAACAGCGAGTTGTTAACCAAGGTAACGAGTGTACACAAAAAATGTGATAGTCAAAGTACAAAAGTTACATACATACGTCCAAGCATATATGATTATACAATAATATATCCCTGATTTTTTGTGTTGTCCCTGATAGTGTCTCACTCGCTTCCATATATAATTACCACGGTTGAGCTTTGTGTGCGTGTGTGTGTGTGTGTGTTTGCATGACTTTTAACTTCATTCTCATATTCTACCACTGCTCTGCATTTTATCACGTGATGCCAGGAATGATTTTCTCTAAGACAGTTGCTAGCTGTACTAACTTTAGGGATGATGTTTCAGCCTTCATGGCTTGAAGCCGTAATACTAGTGGCTGGACCCATCGGTTTTCTTCCTAACCACAGTTATATGGTATTGTTCTATCTTGTGTAATACCAGGGTTTTTTCAGGGAGCGGAGGGGTGGGGGCTTGTACATCTCCTTAAATCTAGTTTGCCGCCCTTCCCCCACCCCTTAGGGATTAAAGACATCCTAAAATTAATTGTACTCAATATTTACGAAAAAATAGAATACATTGAGATATGATTTTTTTTTTCTTCCAAATGTCAATTAGTCATCATTAGATAACTGTTCTGGTGAATTTAAAGCAATGTACAATGGCTAACTAGTCTAATTTAATCAGCGTCATTTGTAATAAACTTCTTTCCATATGAGCAGCATAAGGCAGACTGTGGCAAGATGCTTAGCCTGTAATATATATTGTGCTGCTAAATTATGACACTGAGCAGTAATATCTTTTGGGGCTAAGGAAATGATAAATGTGGTCTTATTGGACGAAATGCTTTCTTCGTGATTTCATCAATTGATAAACTTTTGTGGCTTTTTTGGTGTCCAGGGGCGTGGAAGATTATTTGGAATAGGGAGGCTCCACTGCACTTGAGTTAGACAGGGAAGTACTTTGCTTCCCTTTGCTCCCCTCCCCATATGCACACACACACACATCCCAGATATTAGTTTGACTTTCGTAGAGAAATTTGCCCCAATTTTTCATAAAGTTTTGTGGTAGTTAATATAAATATAATGTAATGTGGAAGGTACTGTACTAAACTAGCCTGATTCTCTTAAAAAAAATGTCTACTTGTGTTAGAATTACAAGCACGAAAACACAAATCCGAGAATCTTGAATTATGTTGAGCTAGTTTTACTTGAGACATACACTTTCAATGTAGGAGTGTGAAGTGGCAGGTGTAATAGTGCAGTGACTACTCCACTGGTGTACACGTGATGACTCCTGGACTTCAAAACTAGAGGTGAGGAACTCTAGAATGACTTCTTAACTCCACTAACAAGAAAGAGGCCTTGTAAAATTATTTTTTTATTTACTATATTTATTACTCATTTTAATTGACTTGTGGATATTTCCATTTAATGCACACTTAGACAACCTGAAATATAGGGAGCGACTTAAAGTCTGAACTTTTAGAACTCTTGTCATTTCATTTACTAACAGAATAATTCTTTGAAACCATTTGTATGTGTGGCCGGACACACACACACACACACACACACATTATATTTATTCAACTCTTCATTTGTAAAGTATTGAATTCAAATGAAAGGTGAAGAGTTCCTGAATCATTTGGTCAAACACACGCACACACATAGCTACAGTAGTGAAATTAATGAAAGTGAAAGAAGAAAAGTAATGGTACACATGATAGTTAGTCACTTGTTACACAGGGCTGGAGTCAAGTATTTCTATGGTCCTGTGATTTCCAGATAATGTAAGATTCATTAACCCTTTCACCGCCAAGTATATGACGACCAGTTTGGTAACATGAAAATGTAACTAGTGATGTGCTTGAGTACAAATGGCGAGCGAGCCTAATACTACACTGGAGTGTTAAACGTTTGGTTTTAACTTCTAATATTCAAGCTACTAAAAAAAAGTGGAGTTTTTTATTATGTATTATACGGTAAAGGCATTCAATGCCATAGTAACCACTCCCCGAAACTATTTCAATTGAAACAAAAAACAAGTCACGTTCTTTAAACTTTTTCTTTGGGATATTTTTGTAACGCACAATACTTTCACATAACTGAACATACGTACGCAAGACTTACCTTCGTGGTAAGTCTAGTTGACAATAAATACTATTGCGTAGGGCTTATAACTATGACAAATAGCGTATTAACTTACCACCGCAAGTAACTCGATAGAAATGGAACTCGAGTAAGTTTTTGAGTTTAAACTGCACCCACAAAAAAATTCAAAGTTTCAGTAAACAATTCAATTTCTAGGATGATACGGGTAATGATCGTTAAACCGGAGGATACTGTTTAGTGATGTTTGGGACGGGGCCGAACGCTGAGTTAACTCGAAAATACGAGAGGGTCAAAGTACAAAATGGCATACGTACGTCCAACATATAAACAAACAAACATCCCCGATTTTAAATTGTGTTACCCCTGAGACTGTCTTGCTCGCTCTGCTCGCCAATAATTTTTTTTTTTTTTTTTTTTTTTTCTTGCACAGACATTCAGCAACGAGATATATTTTAAAAGCCGGTACAGACAAAACTGTTTACTATGATGCAAAAAAATAGTCTATTAGTCCACACAACAAATAGCTACAAATTTGGACTTACTGTTAGGACCAGAATTCTTATAATGGCATCTAATTAGTCAGTGAGACGTACAGAGGCTCGCGCCAGCACTTAGACTTTATTTGCGCAAGAATAATAATTGATTGCGAGTTGGTACAGATTATATAGGGTGATATGGTATAGAACTAAGATAGGTAGGAAGTAGGTGGAGATTGAGATGAATATGATTAAGTTTTAAGATGAGAGGCGCCCGCAAGCTGGCCAAATGTAAGGTGTGGGTGTTAAATGATGATATAAATGTGGTGGTAATCAATAACAGGTTCTGTTCCAAGTTCAGACGGATAGCTGTAGGTCAGTTCTTCCTCCTTTGTGGGGGTGGTTCCGACAGACAGTTATCCTGAGATTGACCACTCTGGGTGGAGCCAAGACAGCTGTTGTTGTTGTTGTTGTTGTTTTATCAGTTCACACACTAGAGCTATATCTGAGTTCAATCAAATTGTAATGTCTAAATTTATTATCCAGCTATTATTTATATGTACCATACTGCTCTGTGTGTGTGTACATGTGTGTGTGTACATGTGTGTACATGTGTGTGTGTTATGTGTTTTGCAGAGTACTGAAGTCTTTATGCTGTACTTCATGTGACAGACTAAAATTAGTTTACTAAAGGTATGTTTAATTTTGTGTGTGTGTTGTTATACAAATATTTTTGTGGATGTTTCTCTTTCACGGCTTTTTTTTTTTTTTTTTTTTTTTTTTTTTTTTTTTTTTTTTTTTTTTTTTTTTTTTTTTTAACCATACAAATAAAAAAATGTTTGGCTGTCACCAGCTTGCTTAACACACAAACACTCTGTGGCTGAGTGATAATTTTCCAAAAGTGGGCGTATGCTCCTCTTTTTTCTTTCTAAGGCGCCACACAGCTTATTGTGTTAGGAAGTCCATGCTTCAGATGCTATTTACTGTGGTTTGGTATATCACACCTCTTACACCACACTCAATTCCTGGCCAGACCACTTAGAAATGCCAGAGAAGCCCCTGAGTGGTCTCATGTTGGATTCCTAGTGATAGACAAACATTTTTTTAAATTTCTTTTTAAAAAGCCTGTGAAAGAGAGAGAATACATCTAATGAGTAAAAGAAGGCTGAGAAAGAAATTGTGAAATATTTTTATGCTCTTGATTTTTAGATGCAGTGAACAGTGGAATTCTGCTGATGCTCGTCGTATGGCAAAACAAGCACAGAATTTTGTTACCAGTGTGGGCCACTCCCCCACAAGAAGGTGGTGGCCCCCAAGTGAATTGTCCTTCTCAAGATAACTGGAAAGGAAGCTGCGAACATTCTTAACACCTGTCATTCTATCATATCACACTTCTTTGTGCATTTTCATTGAACCCACTGGGTTTTTTTTTTCTTTGTTTGTTTGTTGTTGTTTTTTTTGTTGCTTTTTTGTTTTGTTTTGTTGTTGTTGTTGTTTTGTTTGTTTGTTTTTCATTAATTTGAGTTATACTTATTGATAGTTTTGTGCAGTAACTCATTACGCAGTGAAACCTCACACAACAGGAGTGGGAGGATTTGTGGAGGAGGTTAACTACTACTACAAGTATATTTCTATTACAACAGTGGTTACATTCATTATGGCTGTTGTACGGAGTCAGATATGAAGTCCAATAAGCAAGCAGTGCATACTGATCTACCACTAAAACCAGTAAATAGGGCATTGCAGCATAGATATTATAGATACAGAGTAATCAAAATAATGTAACTCATTCAACTTCAACTATTTCACTTTTACTTGTAGTTCTACTTAGTCGATCATGCACTGGTAAAAATTGTTACTTGGCAGATATTTTTGACTTACAGTAACATAAAAGTACCAACTTAACAAAGCCAAATTCTAGTGACTAGAGAGACTTGAAATTTGCGTCATGACAACCAGTTAGCTATAGAATGGACGTATGTTGAACAACCTCGACATTTTTTGTATGGAAACACTGTATAATAGT